>Ga0078972_1002151_pt1 | contig 67419 bp, 75 predicted proteins | sample YelNatPaOPGAMG01_FD_67568 | JGI IMG/M metagenome (GOLD analysis project Ga0078972, IMG submission 67568) | Hot spring thermophilic microbial communities from Obsidian Pool, Yellowstone National Park, USA - OP-RAMG-01 (SPADES assembly) (version 2) | ecosystem: Environmental > Aquatic > Thermal...
ATTTAGAAGAGGATCTCAAGGTTTAAGCGAGGAACAGCCTCTTTGCCCGTAGTCTCCAACACAAGCCCTCTAATATGGCTCTCAAAAGTAGGCAGAATAATATTGCTCAAAAAACTTTTCGACGAAGTGGTCATCCCAGAAGAGGTTTACAAAGAAGCTGTCAAAAGAGGCTTGCAAGAAGGGTTCAGCGACGCGCTCGCCATAAAGGAATGCATCGAACAAGGCTGGATAAAAATCTCAAAACTAAATGAAAACGAGATTAAACTCTGCGAAAAGATGATGGAACACGCCTTCGAAATCCACTTTGGGGAAGCTCAAGCGATAACACTGGCGCGCAAAATCAACGCGTTGCTGTTGATGGATGAATCCAGTGGGAGAGCATTCGCTGAAACATTGGGTTTGAAAGTCAAGGGAACACTTTATGTAATTATGAAAGCCTTGAGGGAAGAATTACTAGATAAGGCTGAAGCAAAAGAAATAGTATTGGTGCTTGTAAGCAAAGGCTTTAGAATTGAACCAGAGTTGTTGGCGAGGATACTTAGAGAAATAGAAAGATTTTCCAGAGATAAATTGTGAGGTAGGGTCTTATTCATGTTCAAAATAGAATCTCTTAAAAAAGAACAAATTTCTGAACTGAAGGAGCTACAGCGACTATGTGAAATAGAGTCTGGCTGGAACCCACCTCAAGAGTACTTAGACGAGTGGGTTAAAATTGTTCTTGGCATACACCACCATGACCCTCTGCTTGTGAAAGTAGCGTTAATAGGCGAAGAGGTTGTTGGCTATTGCATCTCTGTCAAGAAACTCCATAGCTATGACGGTGTTGTTATGGATGTTACTTGGAAGTCAGCTTACATTTGGGATCTTTTTGTTCTCAAAAAAAACAGAAACATGGGAATAGGCACAGCACTCATTAATGATGCAGTAGCATACTTAAAATCGATCGGTGTTGACAAAGTAGGATTACTTGTGAACTATTGGAATGAAAATGCTAAAAAACTGTTTGAAAAATTGGGTTTCAAGCTTTGGGGCCACTTTCTTATGAAAAGTCTTTAATCATTACTTTTAGCAGCTTTTGGTTGCTTGAAATAAGTTTGTTAGTGGCTTAGAATCGCCTCAAGCACTGTTAAATGTAGACGACCATTTACTGGTAAATTTAGTATTATGGAATGTATTTTTCTAAAACTTGGAAACATGCAAAACGGTTTCTACTGGACGTTATCTGTTTATTGTTGCCAACATTTTCATCGATTTTGTTTTTCCTTGAGTTTTCGCAATCTTTATTCTTGCATGGCTTAGGATGCTTTTTGCCGCTTTTTTTGCGTCGATCCGTTTTTGGTATTCTCCTTGCAATTCAATCCATGGCAAACTATCATCAATTTTTATCCATACCGTGTACAAGCTTTTCACATCACTTTAGTAGGGAAAAATTAGTCTGCGTGATTAAAACTGTTATGAACTTTGAATATGAATTTTTGTGTAATAGCTGAAGCCTTCTGTTTGTAAAGGAGAAATTACCTGAAGAATACATGATTTGCGAAAGAATTGTTCAATGTATGCTTAAGAACATAACTGTTAAGCCTACTCATCTATTATACACGCTCTTTTTTAATCTTCAAGAGTTTTTCTGAAGCGTGGGCAGAGGAAAAATACTTGCCGCAACTTTGCAAAAGAGGTCTCCACACGTCACTAGTGCGTCTACTCCTCCTCAACTGAAGACTTTTACTATTGAAACATGGACGGCTATAGCTATGGTTTCTTAGTTGAGTTGAGAATAAGGGATGTTTATAACCAAATCGGTCTTCTTTGAAAGAGGAAATATGCACCATTGAGGTGAAGATTAAGAAACTATTTTTACCGCATTTTTTAAAATTGTTGGATTATAAATATGATTTCGTTAGATGTAAGGAAAAATTGTGAAAAAGAATTTTGAATTCTTTAACTTTTCTTTTTCCGTTCTGTTTTCTTTTCTTCCTCAGTTTCTGCAGCTGCTTCTTCTGCTGGTTTTTCTTCTGTGGTCTCTTCAATTTTTCCCGTGATTTCTTCTATTGGTTTTGGAGGTGGGGTCGTTGCCATGGTCCATCCTATCCATGCACCAATAGCCATTATTGCGATGAATGCTAAGAATACAGGAATTGCAATTAGCCAAAATCCTATAGTCCATGGAAGTTGAGTATCTGTTCCAAATGGATATCCCCACCAAAATAGCCCTAGCGTGTAAAGTATTCCCACTATTAAGCAGACTGCAAATATTATTCCACCGATGACTTGATCTTTACTTGCCATTTTATATATCACCACGTGTAAGTCATGTTTCTCTTTTTAACTTTAAAAAGTTTACCATGCTTTATAATTAGTAGCTATGTTGTTCCCATTTCCCATGTTGCCAAATACTTCTTTTGCTCCTCTGTCAATTCATCTATTTCTATTTTCATTGCATCAAGTTTCAGTTTAGCTATAGCTTCATCTATTTCTTTTGGCACCATGTAAACTTTCGGCTGCATTTTTCCTTTCTTACTTATGTATTCGACACAAAGGGCTTGATTTGCAAATGACATGTCCATAACTTCAGCTGGATGCCCTTCTGCGGATGCCAAATTTACAAGTCTTCCATCTGCCAGCAAGTATATTTTTCTTCCATCTTTGAGTTCATATTCATCTAAGTTAGGTCTAATGTTTCTTTTTGCAGTTGCAAGCTCTTCTAAATCCTTTATGCTTATCTCCACATTGAAGTGTCCACTGTTTGCCAATATTGCACCATCCTTCATTTTTTGCATATGTTCCTTTCTTATGACGCTTATGTCACCTGTTGTTGTCACGAATATATCGCCTACAACTGCAGCGTCCGCCATTGGCATTACGCAGAACCCATTCATTGCAGCTTCGAGTGCTCTTAATGGGTTTACTTCTGTTATTATCACTTTTGCTCCCATGCCTTGTGCTCTCATTGCTAATCCTCTCCCGCACCATCCGTAACCACAAACTACAAAATTTTTGCCCGCGAGAAGGATGTTTGTTGTTCTTAGGATACCGTCTATTGTACTTTGTCCGGTTCCATATCGGTTATCAAACAAATATTTTGTGTAAGCATCATTAACAGCTATTATTGCATACTTTAAGGCACCAGTTTTTTCCATTGCGCGTAGTCTTAAGACGCCTGTTGTTGTTTCTTCTGTCCCGCCCATAATGTGTGATAATGCCTCTGTCCTTTTGCTGTGGATTGCTCCGACAAGGTCTGCGCCATCATCAAGCGTTATAACAGGTTTATGATCAATCACTCGTTCAACACACCAGTAATATTCTTCTGTTGTTTGTCCTCTCCAAGCAAACACATGAACTCCTTTTTCTGCTAGGGCTGCTGCCACTTCGTCTTGAGTTGAAAGTGGATTAGAACCACATAATGCAACTTTGGCTCCGCCAGCTAGAAAGGTGCCAATCAGCACAGCTGTTTCTTTTGTTACATGTAAACATGCACCTAAAGTTAAATCTTTTAATGGTTTTTCTTTATTGAATCTTTTTCTGATTTGACTTAGCACTGGCATGTGTTCTGAAGCCCATTCTACTTGTAAATCACCCTTAGAAGCCAGCGAGACATCTTTCACTTTAGAATTTTCCATTTACACGTTTCTCCTTCATTTATGCTCATTAATCTAACTATTTAACATTGATGTCTAACTTGCTGAGAAGATTGCTTTTTACTTTTTCCACTTCTCGCATAACTTTTTCAATGTTCAATGACATTATTTTCCTATTTTCCATGATTGTTTTTCCGTTTATTATAACAGTTTCTACATCTGTTGCTTTTGCGGCATAAACCAAATGGCTTACTTCATTGTATAGGGGACAAAGATGCGGCTTCTTTGGGTTGATAATAGCCAAATCTGCCTTTTTCCCAACATCTATCGAACCTATTTCCTTATCCCATAACAGAGCTTTTGCACCTTCTATAGTTGCCATTTCCAAAATCTTTTCCGCAGGCATTAAAGTTGGATTTTTGTTTATACCCTTATGAAGGATTGCTGCAATTTTCATAGTTTCAAACATGTCTGCGCTGTTGTTTGAGCTGGGGCTGTCTGTTCCCAGCGAAACCACTATACTCTTTTTTAGCATTTGTGCAACAGGACTTATTCCCGAGGCGAGTTTAAGGTTTGAAACTGGATTGTGCGAAACTTTCACGTTTCGTTTTTTAATTATCTCTATATCTTCATCTGTTAATGCTACGCAATGTGCAGCAATCACATGTTCATCTAAAACTCCTAAAGAATCGAGATAAGCCATTACGCCACATTTGAGTTTTATTTTGAATGCTTTCTGAATCTTTTGTGGTTCGTCATCAGTTTCAGCTATATGGATATGCCAAATTATTGGAACCTCTTTAGAACCATGTTTCTCGTTAAGTTCATTTCTTGTTTCTTTAAGCTCTTTCAAGTATTCTGGGTCAACTGTATAAGGCGCATGGGGGTCCACACTGGCACGAATAGTTCCATTGGCTTTGTTGTGCCAGTTTTTAACTAAATTCCACAATGCTTCTTTGTCCTCTTTTTTTCTCCAAGAAAAACAAACATGACCAATTACCCCTCGCAATCCTGCCTCTGCAAATGCTTTCGCCTCATTTTCTTCAAACGTATAGTGATACATCGTATTGACAGTGGTGGTTCCGCCAGTGATGGATTCTATGGCTGTAAGCAAGCTTCCAACATAAATGTCATGCGCTGACATGTGCCTTTCTGCAGGCCAAATCCATTTTTCAAGCCACTCCTGAAGTGGTAAATCATCCGCGTAGCCTCTTAGCAAACTCATTGCAGCATGTTGATGAGTGTTTATAAGGCCAGGCATCACGATTTTGCCTTTTGCATCTATTTTTTCATAGCTCCTTCCGTATTTTCTTTTCAATTTACGAGTTTTTCCAACATCAACTATTGTTCTTCCTTCAATTGCAACTGCACCATCACGTATTATTTTTCTATTGTGCATTGTCAAAATTGTTCCACTGTGGACCAAGATTCCCATTTTGATCCCCTTCAAAACGTTAGAAACTGTCAGATGGTGCATTACTTAAGTTTTTAAGCCACTTTTACGTAAGCCTATAAATTACTGGACATGTTTGAGTAGGTGAAATTGCGTGGTAGTAAAAAAGGGGACTGATTTTTCAAAGCCTTCTGAAGATGCTCTTCGGGAATATCTTTCTTCTTTATATAAAGGAGATGTGAAAATTAGCGGTGTCTGGAGGCTTGGGGCAGAAAAATCTGAGCGTGCAAGGGTTTTGAAGGGTTTTGGTTATGGTATTCCATACGTCATCGAGTTTCACGTTAATGGTGAGGTTAAAAAAGTAGTTTTGGAGACAATGCGCTCTGAAGGTTTTGGACATGATAATTTCACTGATCGTGCCCAAATTCTTCTTTGGCAACATTCGACATTTAACAAATTACCCAATCATGTTCGTTCCATAGATGTTGGCGCGTTCACCACAAATAGCGAAAAGATCAAGTCCGTAGGAGATTGCTGCGAATTTTTCATTGTAACCGAGCTTGTGGATGGTAGACTTTACCATGTTGACTTGGATCATATTAAACAAACTGAATCATTAACTAAATTGGATGAAAAGCGTTGTTTGGCATTATCTGATTACTTGGCTGAAATTCATAAGAAAAAGTATGATGCACATTGGCTTTATGTTAGGCGTGTTCGGGAATTAGTTGGACATGGTGAATGCATCATGGGATTGCTTGATAGTTATCCACCTGGTCTTGATTTTGTCAGCGAGTCAGAATTGATTGATATTGAGCAGCATTGCATTGTTTGGCGTTGGCGACTTAAGCGAAAGGCACATAGGCTCAGTCAAGTGCATGGTGACTTTCATCCGTGGAATATTATGTTTCGCGATGGTGTTGATTTCACAGTTTTAGATCGTAGTAGAGGTGAATGGGGTGAGCCTGCAGATGATATGGCTGCTATGACGATTAATTACATTTTCTATTCTGTGCAGAAGTATGGTGAACTGACTGGTGTGTTTGAGCGCTTGTTTAAGCTTTTTTGGGCGAACTATTTGCAGAAGACTAATGATACTGAAATTCTTGAAGTTATTCAGCCTTTTTATGCTTGGAGAGGTTTAGTTGTAGCATCGCCTATTTGGTACCCCAATCTCAACAAAAACATTCGCGTTAAGCTTCTCAACTTTGTAAAGAATGTTTTAAACTTTGAAACTTTTGATTTAAATCGTATAAATACTTATCTTGGCAGTGTAGAAAGTTAAAGAAATAAATAGGTTTTCAAACTAATCTTGCCGTTTGTGGTGACTTGTTTGGATGTCGAGTCTATAGACAGTTTGAAGCGAATGCTTAGGGAAATAGGTTATTCTGACAAGGCAGTTGAAGAGATTTTGAAATGGTACGAGATGAGTAGCAATCAAGCCTAAGAACATGGAAAAAATGAAGGAGCGAAATCTAGGCAAAATGGGAAATTTGACTGGTTGGTGTGTTTGGGTTACTGGTTTACCTGGAAGTGGCAAATCTGTCGTTTGTGAAGCATTGCTTAAACTTTTGAATAGAAAAGGTATTCATGCTCAGTTGCTGTCTTCTGATGCTTTACGAAAAATAATGACTCCTGCTCCTACGTACTCTCTGGAAGAGCGTGATATGGTATATGCTACGATTGTTTACATTGCAGAGTTGCTGACTCAAAATGATGTAAATGTCGTAATTGATGCAACTGGCAACTTGAGACGTTATCGAGAAAATGCTAGAAAGCGAATTTCGCGCTTTTTTGAAGTCTATCTTGAATGTCCTTTACAAATCTGCACAGAACGTGAAACAAAAAGAGGAAAGACTTACTTTGCACCAAAACAGATTTATGCTAAAGCTTTAGAAGGTAAGGCGCCTAATGTACCCGGTGTTGGGCAACCTTATGAACCGCCTTTAACTCCAGAAATAACCATAAACACAACTCAGCACTCACCAGAGCAATCAGCTCGAAAAATTCTTCAAGAATTACTTAAGAAATGGCATTAATGCATTATTTCTTGCGGGTTCGCATTACATAATAATCTAGAAAGACTCCGCCTTGATCTTTAAATTTTTGCCAAATTGTTGCGATTGCTGATTAGCTCTGGCATCATTTCTTTCCACTCTTCCATTACTTGTTTTGAAAGAGATCCATCTTCAAATCGCCATAACTCTATGTCTGTGAATCCGACGAACTGTACGACAAATTTTAACTCTTCTGGGTATATCTCCGTATAATGCTCACCATCAACAAGCTCAACTATGACTTTGTAGGTTTACCACCGCCTCACCTGGGCCTCTTCTTCAGCTCTTGATGCTTTTGGAAGAGGATATTCGTCAGCAATTATCAACCAGCCCCCTTCTTCAATGTTTTATCAAATTCTGCTAACGACTTTACAGCCTTAAGCGGTTTATCGTTTACAGCACATATTGTGGCATGGCAAACGATTAGGTCGACTGATTCGCTTTTAATCTGCTGCATATTTGCGAGGTCTGCCTTCATAAAGTCGACAAACTTTAAAAGTTCACCCAATTTCCGCTTAGCATTTGGAAATGTTTCTGCATCATTATCAATGCTGATGATGAAAACTGGCTGTACAAAAGTTTTTTCGTAGGCTAAAAACAGGAAAACAGGTCAAATATTTCGCATGCTTGTGGAGAAATTAGAAAGTAGGCATGCCTTTTTACGTGTGTCTCAAATGTTAACCGTTAAGATAAGTTCATATTCTTCGCAGAAGGCAGTAATTAGCAGTTGTGTATTGTGGTGCAGGCTATGTAAGGAAGGGAAACTGTCAAGCCTCGCATCAACATCATTGTGATAGTTTCCTGCACCACATTAAGAGAAAGCTGGAAATGGTATAGAAAAGGTTTATGAAACAATGTTTCATAAAAAATTCACGTTATTGACTCTGAGGCAGATGGTGTGCTTTGCTTTTAATAAATTTTGAGACAGCTTCTGTTTGCTCTTTTGAAATTTTTTTGGATTGAAGTAAAATGTCAATAATGTCAGAAATTTTAGCCAATGCATGAATCTTATAACCTAATCTTTCAAGATTCTCTTTTCCACCTTGCTGTCTATCAACAACAACCATGACATGTCTAACCTGAGCTTCAAGTTCTTCCAAGGGCTTTATTCCCTCAAGCTTAGATAATCCTTCGCTGATAACATCATCAAAGAATAGTATAGTGTTGTCTTTGGTAACTTCTGCACCTACGATTCTTCCTGTTATTCCGTAGGATTTTTCTGCTTTCCTCACTACAATGCATGGCAGATTAAGTTGATAGGCTATCATTGGCAAAATTAAGGCGCCTTTCAGTTCAATTGAGGCCAGCTTGTCTATTCTATCGAAAGTCATTATTTTTCTAATTTCACTTGCTGTGATTTTTATGATGGTTCCTAATTCTTCTGGTGAAGAAAGAAGACATGCAAGGTCTATATAGTAGGGACTTGTAGCTCCTGACTTAATTCTAAAAGTGCCGAATTTTAAACAGCCAGAATTATAAAGTGCATTTGCAACCTTAGATGTAGTGTCTGACATGTGTGATTCCAGAAGTGAATCTGCATCTGCGAATTTAACATTTGCCAGATAACGGCAAAAGACACATGCGATTGATGATCTGAAAAACGTAGACGCTAGGATCAATATTGATTGATTCTCGTTTCTAAGATGTTCTTTTTAACACGCAGAATGAATTCTACAGTTGTGTTGTACAACAAGTATGTTAACTGCCGTTTCAGATGTTAAACATAACGGTAACGTTTATAACTTTATTTTCTTATTGCTAAAAGCTGCGAAGCGGAAAACAATGGGTCATAGAAAACATCATGCACCGAGACATGGTTCACTCGCTTATTTACCTAGAAAACGTGCCAAACGTTCTGTAGCTAGAATGCGTTATTGGCCAGAAGTAGAGGCTGAAGCACCACGGCTTTTGGGTTTTTTAGGTTATAAAGCGGGAATGGTTCATGTCTTCACCATAGAAGACAAAAAGCGTTCACCAAACTTTGGCAAAGAAGTAATACGTTCAGCAACAGTTTTAGAGACGCCTCCAATGCTTGTATGTGCTATAAGGGCTTATACAAAGAATAATTGCGGTCTACAAACTCTAACAGAAACCTGGATGAGCGAACCTCCAGATGAGTTGGATCGTGTTTTCACGCTTCCTGAAAAATTCAGCACAGAAGACAACTTGGAAAAAATTGAGAAAAACTTGGCTAATATAGCCAAAATTCGTGTTATAACTATTACGCAACCCAAACAAGCAAGTTTGCCCAAGAAAAAACCTGACATGGTAGAAATAGAAATCGGTGGAGGAACAGTACAGCAGCAATTTGAATATGCAAAAAGCATACTCGGTAAAGCAGTAACACCAACTGAAATATTCAAGGAAGGGCAATACATAGACGTAGCCGGCATATCAACTGGCAAAGGTTTCCAAGGACCTGTGAAACGCTGGGGAGTAAAAGTCCTTCAGCACAAAGGGAGAAAAACAAAAAGAGGCATTGCAACTCTAGGTCCGTGGAACCCTCACCATGTTATGTATAGCATTGCCAGAGCTGGCCAAATGGGCTATCACCAAAGGACAGAATACAACAAACGAGTTCTCAAAATAGGTGCTGACGGAAAAGAAGTCACGCCAAAAGGCGGTTTTGTCAGATACGGCATAATCCGAGGACCATACATCCTAATTGAGGGAAGTGTAGTGGGTCCAGAGAAGCGCCCAATAAGATTACGTCATCCAGCACGCCCGCCAACACAAGTAGCTGAAGAACCACCACAAATTACGTCCATATCACTTGAATCTCCCCAAGGAAGATAAGCGGTGAAAATCATTGGTCAAAAAAGCAGTGAAAATATTCAACCTTGAGGGAAAACCTATTGGAAAAATGAATCTCCCCTCTGTCTTTGGGACTCCTTTAAGACCAGACGTCATTAAACGTGCTGTTCTTGCAATTCAGTCAAACAGGTTACAACCACAAGGTAGAAACCCAATGGCTGGAAAACGCACATCTGCAGAATCGAGAGGTGTGAATTTAGGTATATCCAGAATTCCCAGAACTAAAGGACCCAGCGGAGTAGGTGCCTTTGCACCAGGAACCGTGGGCGGAAGAGCAGCGCATCCTCCAACGTCAAACAAGAAAATTGTCAAAAAAATTCCAAAAAAGGAAAAGCGTCTTGCCCTTTTTTCAGCAATAGCTGCCACAGCCTCCAAAGAAATTGTAGCTTCTCGTGGGCATTCGATTGAGGATGTTCCAGCGATTCCTCTAGTAATAATAGATGAACTAGAAGAATTAAAGAAAGTCAAAGAAGTTGAAGAGGCTCTCACGCATCTGGGAGTTTTATCTGACATCTTCCGAGTTAAAGAAAGCAGAAAAATTCGTGCTGGAAAAGGCAAATTAAGAGGTAGAAGAATAAAGCAGGCTGTAGGTCCTCTGATAATTGTGGCAAAGGATAGAGGAATAGTGAAAGCTGCAAAAAACATACCTGGCGTTGATGTTACTACTGTTAACGATTTGAATGCTGAAATTCTGGCTCCGGGGGCGCATCCTGGAAGATTGACTATATGGACACGCAATGCAGTGGAGGCGCTTAATGAACTTTCTGAGAAAGGGGCTGAAGCATAATGGATCCTTATGAGGTTATACTTTATCCGTTAATGACGGAAGCTGCCAGCTTAATGGTTGAAAAGGAAAACAAGCTGGTTTTTATGGTTAGCTTGAAAGCTGGAAAACGGGACATTAAGAAGGCAGTTGAAGAACTTTATGAAGTTAAAGTTGAAAAAGTCAACCTTCTAATCACGCCACAAGGGAAAAAGAAAGCTTTTGTCAAGCTTCATCCAGACTATAAGGCAACTGATGTTGCAATTAAGCTTGGAATATTGTAGATTTAGAGGGATGATGAATGGGTAAGAGAATTCGTGTGCAAAGGCGTGGACGCGGTGGATCAACATTTAGAGCTTCAACTCATAAGAGAGTGGCTCCTGCACAGTATCCACTTACTGTTGAAAGAAAAGAATTTTCTGATGCAGTAACAGACGGTGTTGTTGAAGACTTAGTTCATGACCCTGGGCGAGGGGCACCCCTTGCTCTAATAAGGTTCAAGAATGGGAAAACATGCTACAATGTAGTTCCTGAAGGTACATATTTAGGTCAAAAAATTCAGATGGGTGTGAGGGCAACTGCGGAAGTTGGTAACATTCTTCCTGTTGGCAAAATCCCAGAAGGTACATTAATATGTAATATAGAGCGTCATCTAGGAGACGGTGGCAAAATCGCGAGGTCTTCTGGCGCATATGCAATGGTTGTAACGCACACTGCTCAAGGAACCATAATTAAACTTCCATCAGGTAAGACTAGATATGTAGATGATCACTGCAGAGCAACAGTTGGAGTTATTTCTGCTGCAGGTAGAACTGATAAACCCTTCTTAAAATCGGGTTCAAAATTCCATCTTATGAAAGCAAAGGGACATAAATATCCGAGAACGCGGGGAAGGGCAATGGTTGCAGCTGTGCATCCATATGGTAGCAGCAAAAGAAGTGCACGAAAAGTAACCACAACTTCACATGGTGCACCACCAGGACAGAAAGTTGGATTAATAGCTGCCAGAGGCGCTGGTCAGAAGAAGATTGCTAAGGAGACCACATGATAAGATTTATAGCATTTGATGCCATTGCACTTTTGGAGGTTGATTGAAAATGCCTAAAGAGTTCATGTATCGCGGATACACGCTTAACCAACTGCAAAGCATGTCAATGGATGAATTCATTAACTTGCTTCCTTCAAGGCAAAGACGTAGCCTCCATCGCGGTCTAACACCTGAACAAAGAGTACTGCTAGAAAAGATAAGAAACGCAAAAGAGATCCAAGGAAAAGGAACCGCAAAACCAATTAAAACTCATGTGCGAGATACCATTATCCTGCCAGAAATGGTGGGCGCTACAATCCACGTGCATAACGGTAAGGAATTCGTTTCCTTAGAAATAAAACCTGAGATGATTGGGCATTATTTAGGTGAATTTGCCATTACAAATAAGCCTGTGAAACATGGGACTCCAGGCATAGGTGCCTCTCGATCTTCAATGTATGTCCCGTTGAAATAGTTACACTTTTTGATAAGCTTAGGCGCTGTAATCCATTTCTGAAGCTTTTTTCTCTGGCGGTTTAGCCTGCGGTATCTGCGGCAAGGGAATGGGCGGAGGGACATTCAATGTTCTGGATATTAGCACGGATTCTACAAAGACAACATTAGAAATTGACTGCACTATAATGGGTGGTGGCGGTTTCTTTTCTTCATACTCTTTGTAAACCTTTTCAATTTCGCTCTTCTCACCATTCACGTATGCTCTTCCTTTGAGGCTTATCTGTGCTATAGAAGGATTATAGTTAATTGTCAAAACAAATGGGACCTCAAGAGAATCTTCTGATTTTTTCTCCACTCCAATCAAATTAAGATTTGTATTTATCTGAATCGGAGGTATAGGCTTCTTGATGTCCCAATAACGGTCAGCTGAAACATTAGATATAGAAACATTTACCCTAATCATTTAAATCATCAACAATATCCTGCATTGTACAATTTAAACATGCTTATTTTCCGCAGGCTTATATCGTGTGAAACCGCAACGTCCACAAGTGTATCTGTCACCGTGATCCGCCATAAAATAACCTACTCCACAACGTTCACACGTTGGACGTAGCCTTAAAACTTTGTCATTTTCTATTTTATACAACAATGAAACACTTTTTTCCTTTTTTTTAGCGGATTTTTCAGTTGTTTCTTCTGTATTTTTGGACATTCACTTTCACTTTTCCTCTTTTTCTTTAGGCTTCTCTGTTGGCATGTTCCTCTTTATAATATATTTTGGTTCAATAGACTTGGCTTGTTCAATAGAATCATAGACATGTGCAATTCCAGTAGCGATATGGGTCCCGGTTTTTGTTTCGAATTTTTTAATAAACACTAAATCCAAATTCTTCTTTAAATGCTCAGCCACAGCCTTTCTGATTTCAGGACGTGGGGGCGTATTGCCTATCTGGCTGTGTTCAACTTCGAAAGAAATTTCCTTACGTTTAAGCAATGGATTTTCTTTCTGTGAAATTATCTTTATCTCCATGGGCTTCCCTGTTGTGTTGTTGACTTGATGCAATCCCTTCTTATTTAGCTTTTCTTGCAACTTCCATGGTTTTCAGAATTTCGGCAATCTCTGCTTTTTTCTCAGGGGTCACTTTAATCGCAACAATACCTTCGTATGGTTGACCGTAAACGACAAAAGAGTTTTCTGGGGCGTACAAAACAGCAATAAGGGTTAACAAATCCTCCTCTCCCTCCACAACAATCTTGACACGATAATTGCATTTTGTTGCTTCACAAATCGCTTCTATGGCTTCATCCGTGATTGTTCCAGGAGGATTTTTAATGTTAATTGTTTTGTCTGTTTGAAACTGAAATGGCTGAGCGTCTTTCCGCATTACTCTATTATCAATGATAGACAATTTAGGAAGCAAGTGGTTTTCTGTTAGATTTTTTGAAACAGTATCCCCGACGGAGATTATAACAGCAAAAGTTTCCTTTTCAATCATGTCTTTGAAAATTCTTATCGTTTCTCTAAAAGAACCACGAATCAGTGTACCTAGAGGCTTTTTAAGTTTTATACGCAATTCTGGCGTTAGGCTGTATGCGATAGTCATTTACCTGACCTTTAATGCGTAACGTCCCTTGTCTTTTATATTCATGGCTTTTGCTATGACTGAGTCTTCTGGGTCAAACATTATTACTAGCCCACCGAAATCATCGCTTAGGGATGATGTTTTGCATTTTGGACACACATTCTCTTTAGTTATTATGCGGCATGTTGGACAAGCTTTTTCACTCATTTATTCACCTTCTGCTTTTTGTTTGCTTTTCTTCTCCGCTGTTTCCTTTATTTTTTGCACGTCCTGCTCAATCCACTCCACTTTTCCGAGAAATGGTTGCCTTGCTGTTACACCAATTTTTCCAGAACTTCCAGCTCTTCCAAGTGAAACTGCTGTTATTCGAACCCGCACATGATCTCCACTCATGAGTTTCCTCTTCGTTTCCTTGCCCAACAAAACCCCTTGTTTTTCATCATATGAAATAAAATCATCCATAAGTTGTGAAACATGAAGCAAAGCATCAATAGGGCCTATCCTAACGAACGCTCCAAAATCAGCAATCTCCACAATTTCTCCTTCCACCACTTCTTGAATTTTAGGATAAAAAGTTAACAAAGAAAATGATACTTTATGGTAAGTTGCGCCATCTCCTGGAATTATTTTTCCAGTGGAACTGACTTTCACATCGGTGACGGCTATAACATAACCTAATTCTTCATCAACCACTCCTTCATATTTTGTTTTAACTTGTTGAAGACTAACTGCTTCTAATGGATTGCCGAAAGTTTCTGGCGGAATGCGAATTGTATCTTCTCGGGTTATCAGCTTAAACAGAAGATTATACCCTCCCATCTATTTCCAAATGTGATTTTTGCCTCACATAAATAACTGGCACACTTATATTTCTTAGCTTCTTTCTAAGCTCTCTGTCATTCGTAAACACTGGACATCGCCACTTTCTTGTCATTTCAATAATAGCATCATCCGGAGAACTTGCAATTGTATCGTTAACCTCAAAGAATCTACATTTCTCAGTCAACTTCAGAGCATAAGCGGACAATTTACGCATTTTTGGTGAACTTTTTTGGGTTAATGTTTCAAGTTCCTTCTTTACGGGTGATAACAATATTGGGTCAAGTTTAACGTTCAAAAGTGTTCTCAATTCTTCAAAAATGTCAATCTTAAACTGGAGCGGAACAAAAAAGGCGTTTGAATCCAATATCACTTTCAACTTTTTCATTGCATACCCAGCTTCTATTGTCATATCTATTTTATCATTCCGTATCCTATGAATCTCCATCTACCCGCCATTTTTCTACTGATTGCAACTCTTGAACCAGCTTGGGCGCATACTGGTCGCGTGAGTTTGATTGTAACCGTACCCTTTTTGGTCGAAGCAACTTTGCCCACAGTTATTGCGGCACCTACATGCAAAAGCAACAGTTCATTTAGGATAATTTCCTGAACTTTCATAAGCTCTTTTGTTCCAAGTGCACGTTCCAAAATATGAGTCTCTAACGTCAACTCTGATAATGTTGGTGGAAGTGCGTTAGGCTTTCCGACAATGTTTCCAGTTAAACCATCTGCTTTTGAAAATGAGGGGTCCAAAAGAGTTCCGACACCGACTAATCCACCGCAATAGGCTTCTTCTACGTTTTTCCCACCAGCATGCAAACTGACAATTTCACTGAATAAGGGATTATAATTGCTTCTCCCTTCCCTCTCTATAGCTATTCCAGGGCGGATTTCTATCCTATCACCTAGCACAAATTTGCCTTGAAGTATAGTACCTCCAATTATGCCTCCTTCCAACTTTTCAATTTGAGTACCCGGTTTGTTAACATCAAATGAACGCACTATATACATTAATGGGGTTCTTGTCTCATCTCTTTTCGGCGTGGGTATAATTTCTTCTAATGCTTGGATAAGAACGTCAATGTTTACTCTACGTTGTGCTGAAACAGGAATTATAGGCGCGTCTTCAGCAATTGATCCTTTAACAAAATTTTCAATTTCCTCGTAACTTTCATGTGCTCTTTTCTCGTTAACAATGTCAATTTTGTTCTGAACAATTACAATGTTCTTTATGCCAATGATCTCTGCTGCAGCTAAGTGTTCTCTTGTCTGCGGTTGAGGGCATGGTTCATCTGCTGCAATTACAAGCAACGCGCCATCCATTATTGCCGCTCCAGAAAGCATAGTAGCCATTAATGCTTCATGGCCTGGTGCGTCTACAAAACTAACTGCGCGAACAAACGTGGCTTTTGAACCGCAATTAGGGCATGTAGGTTGTGTTGAATAGTTTTTTGGCGTTTCACATTTTGGACACTTATATATTGGCATATCTGCATAGCCTAACTTTATTGTTATACCTCTTTTCAACTCTTCGCTATGTCTGGATGCCCAAACACCTGTTAACGCCTCCACTAATGTAGTTTTGCCATGGTCAACATGACCTATAGTGCCAATGTTAATTTCTGGTTGACGTGGCATGATTGTACTTTTTTGCTTTTCTTTAGACATTGAATACAAACCTCAAATTATTGGTCTAATCATCTGCCATTTGCAGTTCAAATAAGACCTGTTTGTTTTAAAGATTTTGTCTTTGCTGGAAAAAATTAAATTTTAAGTAAACTCTTTCTTGCTCATTCAGAACCAGACGTTTGAGCTTTTCCTTTTACTTTTTTTCCTTCTTTGGGTTGTGCTGGTTTTTCTGTTATTTTCATGTTTAGCTGCATGATTTCATCAGTTATTACGTTTCCCCGAACTGTTTTTCGCCTTCTTTCTCCCTCTTTTTTAGGGTTGAATCCGACTCCTCCACTTAATATCACTTGTCGACGGACTCCGCCGTGAACGTTCCGTCTCATAGGAAATCCATCCTTGTCTGAACCGCCCATTATCTGGAGTTTATGACCTGGCAAGTCAACTATTGAACCTTCTATCGTATCTCCTATTTTTCTGCCAATTAAAGACGCGGCACGCGACTCTTCAATCTCGACTACTTTTGAAGTTCTTGTTTCCGGGTCTGATATGATTATTTTGAACTTAGCCATTAGTGATAGCTCTCCAGTAAGTATTATGAAAGTCAAACACCTCTTTATTAAAGATTTATGAAAAGTTGACAATTTCATCGGGTAAAAGTTTTAATTTAGCCTTGAAATCGTTTTCTGGCTATGTGGCGGTTAGGGTTTTTCTTTCATGAAATGGCTTTTGGGCTACTGTCCATTTTCCTCCCATTGTATGTAATAACCATAGGTGGATCATTGTTTGACATAGGTATTATGTCTGCAACAGCTCTGTTTCTGGTAATTCCCGCTTCTTTCTTTTGGGGTTATATCTGCGACAAAACAAGACATTACAAACGCTATATACTCATTTCATTCTTGACATCAACATTTCTTCTTTACCTTTTCACCATCACTACTAATGTGGGCTTATTGATAGTTTTATATATAATTATGTCAATACTTCATGTAGCGCATGAACCGCCTAAAAATGTACTAATAGCAGAGCTCTATTCTCGTAAGGACTGGGAAAAAACGTTTGCACTTTACGAAGGCTTCACTGAAACGGGGTGGCTAATCGGATTACTCCTAGGATTTTTAGCATCAACCTACGCGCTTAGCGCAACTTACACATTGCTACTGTGTAGTGCCCTAAACTTTGTTGCATTTGGAGTGTCTGCCGTTTTGATAGAGGATCCTATTCTAATCTTTGAAAGAGGTTTAGTAAGCATAGAAAAGGCAATAGACTTTGCATTTAAGGGCGTGGTTATCGCTTCACAGCTTTTGGATGGGATGCCCCAAAATGAAAGACTAAAGAAAGAGAATCTGCAAATGTTTTGCATTGGTTTGGTTCTTTTTTCAACGGCTACGAGTATGCTTTTCACACCTTTGCCAATATTCTTCTCCCAAGCATTATCTTTACCAACAAATGTTGTGTTTGTGATGTATGTGCTAAATTCTGCTGGGGGAGTTACAGGCTATTTTCTAGCAAGAAACAGATCCAACCAAATGCGAGAAAGGCATCATATAGGGCGGACAATAATATTCCGAAGCATACTCACAGTTCTTCTCGTGGCAGTGGCACAGAAACTTGTATACACCGCAGTTTTAGCGGCAGCAATTCTGTTTCTAATGGGATTTGCCTATGCCTTGTTTCTTGTTTACACTCTTTCATTGTCTATGGAACTTATACCTGCAAGAAAGGTTGGTTTATTCAATGTTTTTGTAGGAATTGGCGGGGCATGCGGTTCGTTCGTTGGTCCTTTTCTCGCTCAGACACTCAATTTCACGTTTGTATTTTTAGCCTCTAGCCTAATCTTCTTCTTAGCCTATATCGCTTTCAAACTCTTCCAATAAGACAGATTTTCAAATTGATTTTTGACTGAATTGACTAAGTGCATTAATTGCGTAAAAAGTGAGTTGAAAGTAGCCAAGTGCCTTTTAGACTTCGTTTAATCTTAATGCAGCTCTTATATAAGCATGTGTTTGGTGGACTTCAATTTTCCTTCCTTTATGAGAACCAGTGTTCAAAATGTAAAATATAACTCCATAGTCGAATAGTTTTCTGAAGAATCTTTCCTGCCTCTCTTTATCCATCTCCAGTTGGTATGGATCATAAAAAGGCTCATAGCCATATTCTCCCCATTTTTCTTGAGGTCCACCACCTGGCATAATTTTGAACTTGCCCTCTTTCAATATTTTTATAGCTTCGTCTTGCTCCAATTTTTTTATTGGTGGTGATTCTTCATCCCTTGTCAGCAACAAAATATATTTTAAAGTTATTTTGTTCACTACATTCTTTTTTCCCTTAAAGACTTCTTGAACGTTTCCATATTCGTCTGTAACAAGCATAGTGAACCTCTCACGTGGAAACATTGCTCTTGAATTTCCATAAGACCAATAGCACAAATTCCAGCTCTCATCAAAGACACACCTTCTCTTTTTTTCAATGACGCTTCGATAACAGGGACCCATTTTTTGGACATCATCACTTTTTTGTTTGCAATCCTCTTTTCTGGCAACTATGTTTTCAAGTGGTAATCCATCAAAAGATTTAATGAATGTAGGGTGTCTTTCCGCTATTTCAGTTCTTATGTAAAGTTGCCTTTCTGGCTGTTCTGCAGTAACTTCTTTTTTTCCTTCATTAAATGCTACAAAAAGATAATCATCGCCAACTACCTTACTTGATTTTACGTTGTACAAGAGTTCGTGGAACTGTGATGTCTTGCCTGTTCCAGTAGGGGCAATTATTGCAACGCCTATAGCTTCGCCTTTTCTTTCAAAGCCCACTGATGCACCGTGAATTGGATATTTACCTTTCCACTTGAGGATTTCCGTTGCTAAGCCCAAAGCGCTTTTGGATTTGGCAAGACCGTAATATTCTGAGTTTACTCCTAGAGCAATCTTTCTGTTTAAGTCATAGAACAAGCAGGGTTCATAATTTTTTACTCCAGTTATGACGTAAACCTCTCCATCCACATTCTTTGAATTGGATTTAAACCAATTCAGCTGCCAAAAATCTGAAATGTGCTTTGAATTAGTCTTTAATCTTATTTTTGCGCCACACAAGTTTGCAATGTGTACAAAAGGAAGATTTGAACTGTACTCATCGAGAATTTTGTCTATTTCTCCCTTGTCTTTATACGCAGGCGGTCTTCTATCTGGGAATGTTGTGTAATTGTTGATTGTCTTCATCTTTAGCCTTACTTTTGTTAGAAAGTTAGATATTTAAAGGTTCTACAGGCTTCAAACCTACGTTTTCTGTTTTGAATTTAATTGGCTACTGCTTCTATTCTACATGAACTCTGAATAGGTCAACATCCTCTCTCATTGCTGGTGTCAACTCAAGGAAGTCTCTCACAGCACGTTCAATGTCTTTCGATTGTGTCACATATCTTCCGACAATAATTATGTCTGCACCTTTTTCCAATGCTTCTTTGGCTGTTTCCGGCACTATCCCACCTGCAACTGCAATTAAAAATTTTTTATCCTTGAAAGTTTGTCGTATTTCTTGGATAAGTTCTAATCCAATTGCTCTTCCAGTTTCTTCGTCTATTCCTCTGTGCAAAATAACTATGTCAGGAAATTCTTTAAGCGGTTTCAGTTTTTTAATAGGGTCTTCCACGTTTAGCATATCCACCACCGCATAGACTCCAAGTCTTTTTGCCTCATGGATAAATGAATCAAGAGTTTCAGATGGTGCTAATCCAGCAGCAACTACTGCATCTGCAGTTTCCTCATATGCTAAATCCACCTCAACTTTTCCGACGTCTAAAGTTTTCAAATCGGCAATGACAAATACGTCTTTTGCAACTTCTCTGAGATCACTTATCACTTTTGTTCCATACCTTTTAATTAATGGTGTCCCTGCTTCGAGTATTATCCTATCGCTCTTAGGAATCTGTGCAATGATTTTTTTGTTTCTGTCCAATTCTGGTATGTCCAATGAGATTTGCAGGTATGGTGGTCTCCACAGGCGAGGGACTCTAAATCCCATTATAGGATGTTTAGCTCTATCTTTATCGTAGAGGATCTTCTCTAAAGTAGGATATTTTTGCAGAGCTCTTTTTAAAGCAAGCTTGGTTGCTCCATAATTGTAATGGTATAGCTTTCGGTAATCACTTGCTTGTGGATGCACAAAAACACTGCAAACAATAACCCAATCATCCACTTTATCCTTGGGAATAAGTCCCTCTTCAACAGCATCTGCAATAGCCTTAGCCACAGCAGCCTGTGCAGGTCCAAAAATCTTATTTGCATCCTCAAGATTTTTCACTGTAACTTTCGGCACAAGTAATGTATGAGGCTTAGGAGGAAGATTAGGTCTTATAACTGCCAACAAAGGCGTATGCCCTATGGAAAGATTAGATAGGCCAGAAGCAAATGCTTCACCGACTGGTCCATCTTTATCGCCCACCAAAAGGTCGATGTGTGCAACTTCATTACCTTCTCCTATGAGCGCTTCCCCAATCAAATAAGTATATTTTTGTCGTGTTTCGACAATTTCCGGCTTCAAATTTGCCGATATCTCACTGGAAATGCTGTCAAAATCGACATTAAACTCTTTAAGCCACGTATACAAAGTATCCCTGTGAACATTCAAAATTTTAGCAGTTCCAGAAACTGTAGGTTTTGTCGGTTTCTTCTTTAAAAAACTACGCGTTTCTGCTTCTTTTCTTGCAGCGCTCCTTAATATCTCTATAAGCTCTTCTTTTGATGTAGGCTTTTTAATATTGATTTCCGACATTTCAATTCTCCACGGAAAGAATCTCATCTAAAGTTATATATAAAAGTGTCGGAACCTAACGTGTAGCAAATCCTATAGAAAGAATGTAAGGTAGAAAAATGGCGATGTCTACTATTACACTATATTGAATTACAAAAAACATTACCATAGTGTCGGAAAATTGAGGATGGGCTCAGAAACCGTAAAGTTTTGAGTATTTTTCATTTAAATACTTTAAGTATGGGTTAACGTCGAGTTCCTGGCCTGTTATGTTTTTGATTAATTCTGGCGGATCGTATAGGTTTCCGTAACTGTGGATATTTTTACTCAGCCAATTTTTCACGAAAATGACATTACCCTTTTCGACTTCCTTTCTCCAGTTTGTTAGATCCTTTTCCATTCTGGCAAGAATTTGTCCACTATAGATATTCCCCAATGCATAGCTTGGGAAATATCCGTATAGACCACTTGCCCAGTGTGTATCTTGCATTACACCTTCTGAGTCATTTTCAATTTTAACGCCCAAGTACTCTTTGTATTTTTGGTTCCATATTTCTGGTAGTTCCTTAACTGTTACTTTATCTGTGAACAAGTCTCTTTCAACGTCAAACCTTACTATAATATGTAGTCCATAAGTAACTTCATCTGCTTCAACACGAATTTTTGAAGGAATCACTTGGTTTATAGCGTGAATGAATGGTTCAAGTTTCACATCTGCAAGGGCTTTGCCTGTTATTTCTTTCAGTTTTGGAAAGTGGTAAACCCAGAATTCACGGGATCTTCCGATGATGTTTTCTATGAAGCGAGACTGTGATTCGTGAAATCCAGAGGAGCAGCTGGTGCCTACTGGCTGATACATCCATTCTGGCTTTAGATTTTGCTCATACATAGCGTGTCCTGCTTCATGTAGAACTGAGAAGATTGAAGATGCGAAATTGTCTTCATAGTAGTGGGTTGTTATTCGTACATCGTCATAATATCCAGTTGTGAACGGATGTTCTGTTTCGTCAATTCTTCCGCCTGCCTGTTTTGATGTTACATCATATCCGACAGATTCTGCAAGGAGTTTAGCAATTTTACGTTGTACGTCTATTGGGACTTTGCGTTTGAGAATATTTGTGTCTGGCTTATTTGGGGCAACCTCACATTTTTTCAATACTGATATTAAGCCTTCTCTTAACTCGTTGAAAACTTTGGTTATTATTTTAGCTGTCATTTTTGGTTCAAAAATATCTATTAAAGCATCATATGGAGTAGCTGTTTCTTTGACTTTCATAAGGATTTCTGCAGCCTCTTTTTGTAATTCAACGAGTTTTTCCAGTTCTGACCTAAACATGGCAAAATTACTTGAAACTTTGGCTTTCTTCCAGACATCAACTGTTATGGCTCTTTGTTTTGCAATCTTTGCAACAAGTTCCTCTGGAAGTTTTGTCTGTTCATCATAATTTTTCTTTATTAAATAGACATTTCTTTTTTGAACCTTACCTAATCCATTATATTCTGGGTGATGCATTATCTTTTCTAATAGTTTTCCAATTTCTGAATCTGTGCTCATTTTATGTTCAATTCGGCTTAGTAATGCAAGTTGTTGACTTCGCAGCGTTATTGCTTTTGGCGGCATCATCGTTTCCATGTCCCAATGAATTATAGATTCTGCAGACTGGAAAATGACGAGGTCTTTCACCTTCTCCATCAGTTTTTTGTAATTTGATTCCAGTGATTCAACCATTTTTATCATCACCTTGAGGAATTTATCCGATATAATCAGCTTGTATTTGAGTTTTGGGGCTGGAAAATGAAACGGAGCGGCTTAGGGAATTAAGGTACAAAATTATTGACTTACTTGTTTATACCTAGGATTCTTTTCAGGTCTTCATCGTTCGGGGCACCCAAAAATATTTTCTTTTCATAACTGACGGCAGGAGTTTTAATCCTCCGCAATTTCATTTGCAGTTTTTCTACCCAATTTATAGTTCCAACGTCAATAACCTCAAATTCCAAACCATTACGGTTACAAAAATCCTCAACGTTCTTTAAAGTCTCTCTATCTTCATCAGACAGGTAACGATTTCCTAAAATTCCAGAAATACGTGTTAATCCCTCAAAAGCTGTTTTCTGAGCTTGAGCACAAGCATGCATGGCTCCTTCCTTATCAACGAAATCCACTGTCGGAATGCCAAGGCTACAAACATAAACTTTCAATTTGCCCATTGCTGTCCGATAATTAGAATAACCATTCTAAATAATTAAGTTTTAGCAACTCTGCCAAAATACTTTCGCATAATTCCCTAAGTTTTGAATGAGCATCAACTGTGCAAAGAATGCTCCGGGGGGATGGCACACAAATTTACTAGTAAACACTTGCTAATCTGATTTTGAGAGTAAGAGTTAAAACGTCTGCAGAGATTTTATATTCTGGAAAGGCTGTGAAAGATCAATGACTCTCTTAACAGCAGAAGAGAAGGAATTGCTAACAAAAGCTGCCAATTTAATGGACGAGTTATTGGAGACTCTTGAGATTATGCAAAATAAAAAACTTGTTAAAGATTTGAAGGCTGCATTGCGAGAGGTTGAAGAGGGCAAGGCTAGACCACTTGGTGAGCTTATAAGAGAGTTAAACCTTGAAGGCGAAATTTGAAGTTAAGTTTACGCCACGTTTCTTAAAGGAAATCAAAGATTTAGATAGAACAGTTCAAGTGCGAATACTTCGAGAAATCAACATATTAAAGACCAACCCTTATGTAGGAAAGCCTTTACGCGGTGAATGGAAAGGCGTTTTTTCCTTAAGAATAGGAGATTACCGAATTCTCTATCAGATAAAGAGAAACGAAGTATTTTTGTTAGTTGTGGGTCATCGAAAACGTGTTCACTAAATAAACTTCTAATATTCAAACTCAAATCCGATGATCATTTTGCCAGTAAATTCGTGTTCCAATTTTGCCTCTTTCGTAAACTGCTCAAATTAAGCTTATTAACCAAAAATACGCCAAAAAAAAAGCCTAAAATTAGGAGTGCTCCGGGCGGGATTCGGACCCGCGTCTCCGGCTCGAAAGGCCGGAATACTTGACCGGACTATACTACCGGAGCTCATATTAAATTTTGAGTATCATGCAAATGTTTTTTCATTCGAATAAACCTTATCCTTTAATTGCTGTCTTAAGGCACTCTTTGAGTGGGGCAAGTATTGTGTCTGCTTTATTCAATGTGGGTGTGTAATGGGCTGTTTTTGCGGAGTTTGTCATGATTGTTTTTATTCCTAGCTGGTCTGTCCATGTGACTACGGCGCATGTGTCTGTGATTATGTGGGCTCCGCTTTTTTCTATTTTTTTAATGTAGTTTCTTGCTTTCTCTTTAATATGATGTGATGTGCAAACCCAGAATTCTGTGTCTTTCTTAACTTTCTTGCCGTTTATTAAACTTGCAATTTGTTTGATTTCGTTTATGGAGCAATGTGGGCATCCTATGAAGATAAGGTCAGGTTTTGATTTTGAAGTTGTTGACATAGTTTCTATTGTATGTTTTAAGTCTTTATTTTCTATGGTTATTCTTTCAAGCTTGTTCGTTTTTGTGAATGGGCTGCTGAGGTAAAACATGTTCGCCATGCCTGTGGAGGCCAATGCAGCACCAAGTTGTTTCAGAGTATCTTTTGAAGCAATTTTTAAGCCTTGGATTATTGGAATATTGTCTTCTAAAATTTTGCCTAGGAGAATTCCTAAAGCACCAACTTCTGCTTCATTTTTAAGCTTACTCTCTAACGTTACAAGGAGTTTCGGTTGCCTGTTTTCTGCTTTATGCATTCCATAGTCAGGTGTTTTTCCAATTATTGCTGCGGCGAGAGCGCTTGGTCCGCCTTCTCTATTTGTCCAAGCTCCTAGAACCGAATTAGCGTAAACTACGGCTGAGGATTCAGCCCATGCTAAGTGAGCATTTCTAAATTGTCTCTCAAGATAGTACGGCGTGCAAGTAAAAGAACGTGTGAAACCCATTTTCTTGAATGTTCTGAGAATATTTAATTGTTTTTTGCATAAGTGCTTATCCAGTTTTTTACTTAAATATTCCGTGTCATATCCGTGAGGGTTTAAAGTTGCTTTAACTGTTACTTTTCCGCCAGCATTCGACAAAGCTTCCAAAAATTCTGTCGGAGAGTCACCCAAAGTTTTGTATGAAACTCCAGAAACATGAGCAGAGTGTACTGGAATGAGTTTTGTTGCATTAAAAAGTTCACCTAGGCGGACGAGAATTTTCATGCATATCTGGGTTGCCCAGCCACTCTCGCCTTCGTAGATGCGTTCTTCATCCTTTGTCAAGTACATAGGCTTAATGCTCCATTCGCTTCAAAATCTTAATAATGCCCTCGAAAGCATTAACCTCAACCGTATCACCATTTCTAATTTGCTTGATGTCTATCCTGTCAACCATAGGGATGTCTGCAATTATCGCGCCCACCACCACAACTGGGTCTGCGGTCTGATTGACTATGGCTTTTGGAGCTAGCTTTTTCTTAGCTAAAGCATATAGAACATAACTGCCAACTGTTGAACCATGCCCATACGGAAAACATAAAATCTTATCTCTAATGCATTCTCCACATAAATCATGACTTTTCTCGACAACTCTGCCATCTGCCGGGTCTACTCCGCCCAAAAAGCTTATGGGCTTCGCAGATACGAGTGCTTCAGCTTTACAGAATCCTTCGACAATTCTTCGACCCTTTAAAGTTATTGTTTTCATTTTTGAGGCGCTCAATAGGATATTTTTGCTGTAGATGGAACTTCCCCGAGAATTTTTAGTGCGGCGTTGCTGACTTTTTCGCGGTTTTGTTGGGTTGTGTAAACTCTTAATATGTTTATGAATCCTTTTAGAACTTCATAGATTTTTGAGATTTCACTTAAACGTTGCTGAATTCTGGTGCCTTCCCATGTCTTGTAGAAGACTGGTATTTCCATTGGTTCCATGAGGACTGAATGATGATATGGAACAGATGGAACTGTTGGGACATCAATTATGACGCTTTCTATGCTTACGTTTGCTTTTCTTGCGATGTCTGCTTGTAATTGTTTTCTGTGAGCTTCTTGGCTGAAAATGTTTGAAATCATAGCATCTTTTTCATAAAAGGTTCTTTCATAAGCGCATTTGAGCATTTTTCTTCTTTCAAGATCTTTTATTACTTCGATTGATTTTCTGCAAGTTTTCAGTTTAGTCCATACGGTGTAATCGTCCATAGCTAGATATTCTTCTGGATTTTTAAAATCTGTTAAACCGAGTTCTTCATTTGCCTGTTCCATTGCCATGGCAAGCATTATCTGTGCTGCTCTCCCTACGCGATGGAAGTATATGCTTTTAAATGATTCTATTCTTGCAATTATGAAAGATTCAAGCGCAGATAACGCGCCTAAATCGATTGCCAAGTTTTCACCTAAAATGTCCATGGCGTGGATTAGTCGAAAAATGTCAATGTAGCCGTATTCGGCTCCTGTGTGATGTGTGTCTCTTACCACGAAGTCTAATTTATCCACGTCAACGGCACTGCTTATTATTTGATCTAAGAAAGTTTTTTTGGGTTTGTGAAAGTTTCCTATTGCTAATTTGCCTATTTCTTCTGGTGTGAATCCAATTTTGTCGAGTTTGTCTTTTAGTTCGCTTTTCTCAACTATCCATTGCGTCATATCTTCATGTGTTTTACCAAATTCTTTATCGAGCAACTGTTCAAAAACATGCGAGAATGGGCCATGTCCAACGTCATGGAGTAGAGCTGCAATTCTGATCATTTCTGCTTCATTTTCGCTTATTTTTTGTGCAACGTTAGGGTTTTCCACAACTCTACCAGCTAAGTACATGACGCCGATAGAATGTTCAAATCGTGTGTGGTTAGCTCCTGGATAAACGTATTCTGCGCCTGCAAGTTGCCTCAATCTGTGCAGTCGCTGCATTGGAAATGAGTCGATTATTTCTTTTTCTTCTTGTGTTATGTAAATGTATCCATGTACTGGGTCTTTTAATTCACCCCAATAGTTTCGGGGAGGCATCGGTTCTTTCTCCTTTTAGTTAAAGGATTATTAATGTATATTCACTCTTATAATTACTAATGTAAGACCATAGAGGATTAAAAAGATGAAGGAAAAAGGCTTTTTCATTTGTGTTGAAGGCTTGGACGGTTGCGGGAAAACAACACAAACCAAACTTCTTGTGAGGCGACTGAGGAAGTTGGGCTATGATGCGGTCTATACTGCAGAACCAAGTCATGGAAAAATTGGAATGTTCATAAAAAAACACTGTTTGCATAGTGAAAAAAGAGTTTCACCCATTGTTGAGGCTTTATTATTTGCAGCTGACCGCTTTGAGCATGTAGAGAAAGAAATTATTCCAGCGTTAAATGGTGGAAAAATCGTTGTTTCTGATCGTTATGTTTATTCTTCTCTAGCCTATCAAGGGGCTGCGGACCTAGATTTGAAATGGATTAGAATGGTAAATCGACATGCGATTCAGCCAGATCTAGCAATATTTATTGATGTTGAGCCTAAAATTGTAATCGGAAGATTGAAACATGAAAAGTCTGTCATGGAAAATTTGGCAACTCAGCAGAAAGTGCGTGAAGTTTATATGAAATTTGTCGAAAGTGAAGAGCTTACTAGGATAGATGGTAATAAGCCTAAAAACGAAGTTGCAAATGATATTCTCAAGCTTGTCATAAAATTTTCGAAAAATACTGGTTAACTTGAGCCAAGCGTTTTAATAATTTTCTTTGAAGACATTTTGGTAATTTCATTAACAACAAAATTGATTATATCCTCTGGAGATGCGTATCTTGGTCCCCTTTCATGAAAAATCTGCATTCTCACCAGATTCTTATCAAATGTTAAGCGAATCATGTAATAGTCAAATTTTAGAGGAGTTTTTTTGCTATTTTGCATTTTATAATATTTTAGGGCGCAATAGAAATCCATTATTTCGAGGGGTCTTCCCTGCACAATCCTTAGCATTTTGTTTGTTTCCTCATCGTCTAGGTAATTGAAATTGTTAGCTTCTGCAATTCCGAACTCGAAAATTACTGAGCAATTGGGTAGTGTTGGAACAGTGATCTCTTTTAAATTGAAAGTCTTGTTATTTACTTCTTTAAGAAGTTGTATTAGCAACTGCTGGAGTTTTTTGTTCGAGGTTGAAATGGCAAAAGTTGCTGTTTTATGGACGTTCTCCGGGAAATTCTCGTAAACTCCAAGCATTACAATGAGTCTGCCTCTAGTTGCTTTTAATCTTCCTTATTTTTTCGAGATTTCCCAATAATTCAGAAAGTGTCGCTCCCAATTTTTGCAATTCTTCTATGCTTTCAGTGTGTTGTATTTTGTTCTGTATTTCTTGTATTTTTGTCATGAGCGTTGCTTCAAGAGTCTCTATGGCTATGGAACTAGTTATTTTCGGTTCCTCTCCTTCTTTCACGACTATCACTTTCTTTTCGCATTGTACACACCAAAGGTCGCCGCTTTTTAGTTTAAAAAGTGGTGAGGCGCATACTGGGCAGGCTAAATCTGTGAGTGTTTCGCCTCGTCGTAGTAGGTCAGCCATTTTTTTTATGTTTTTTTCTTGTGGTTTTTCTCCCGACAAGTTTTAAAGCCTCAAAATAAAATAGTATAAAAGCCTATAATAATTTGATTGTCTGACGCAATTGTGAGGTGGCTGATGTGGTTCGAAAGAAAAAAATGGAAGAATATGAGGAAAGGATAAAACAGGCGATTGTTGTGCTTAATGCTGTTTCTGAAGATAATACAACGCCAAGAAACATTAGGAGAGCTGCTAAAGACTCTATGGATGCTTTGCAAACAACAGAATTCACGCCAGCTGTCAGAGCTTCTAATGTCATATCAATTCTAGACGAGATCCTGCAAGATCCAAACATGCCGCCTTACACCCGTGTGAAATTATGGAATGTAATGAGCTTAATAGAGGCCATAAAAGACTAATAAAGTGCCTCTTTTTTTAGCCAATTTTGTAGAGAGGAATATTAAATTCAAGCTATATATATTGGGTCATAATCTATCAGACAACTGCAAAAAGCCAATTCAATGAGGCGATGTTAATGAAAATAATTCACTATCGAGATATTGAAGCAAAAAATGCAAATGAAGGGGCCTCAAAACTAAAAGTGCGATGGCTAATCACAAAGGAAATAGGTGCTCCTAACTTTGCCATGAGGCTTTTTGAAATGGAACCAAAGGGGCACAGTCCTCTTCACAGCCACTCATGGGAACACGAAGTCTACATCCTTGAAGGCAAAGGCATTGTAATAGGGGGAACAATAGAAAAGGAATTTAATGCTGGAGATGCTATTTTTATCCCTCCGAATGAGAAGCACCAGTTCAAAAACAACGGCAAAAAACCCCTGAAATTTCTCTGTCTCGTACCGCACGCACAAAAGTAAGATGCTGAAATTTTAAACATTAACTTGCTCGCTAAAAATATATGCAACTTGTTACACTTACTTTTGGGTTCCGTGGAGAGCAAGCCCTTTGAAATATGATGTAATAATAGTTGGAGCTGGTCCAGCAGGAATATTCTCAGCCCTAGAACTAACTGAAAAAAGTAACCTACGCGTTCTCATGTTGGACAGAGGACCAGATATAAACCAGCGTAAATGTCCTGCAAGTCGCGGGTTTGAATGCGTACATTGCGAACCATGCGTTCTTCTATCTGGTTGGGGTGGTGCCGGTGCCTTCAGTGATGGTAAGCTAACGCTTTCTACAGAAGTGGGTGGATGGCTCAACCAATACGTGTCACATAAAGAACTTGAAGAGCTTGTAAAATATGTAGATAACACTTACTTGAAGTTTGGAGCAACTGAACATGTTTATGGGAATGATGTTGAGAAGATCGAGGAAATTGAGCGGAAAGCTTCTTTAGCTGGATTAAAACTTATTCGCCAAAAAATCAGGCACATGGGCACTGAAAGATGTGCTCAAACATTGAAGAAAATGCGTCAAGAATTGGATAATAAAGTGGACTTCAAGCCAAGAGTAGATGTTAAAGGGCTTATAATCAAAGACAGCTCTATAGAAGGCGTTGAAACTGTTAACGGCGAGAAATATTTAGGAAAATACGTTATTGTAGCGCCTGGAAGAAGCGGTGCAGAATGGCTTCAAGCAGAGGCCCAAGCTCTCGGTTTGAAAACTCTTAACAATACTGTTGATGTGGGATTAAGAGTCGAAGTTTTAGCCTCTGTTATGGAAACATTGACTGACGTACTTTATGAACCTAAATTCATTTATTATTCCAAATCATTTGACGACCAAATTAGGACTTTCTGTGTTGCACCTTATGGTGAGGTTATAACAGAATCCTACAATGGAGTCTTAACAGTCAACGGTCAAAGCTATGCAGAAAGAAAAACGGAAAACACAAATTTTGCCATCCTCGTCAGCACATCCTTCACTGAACCCTTCAAAGAGCCAATAGCTTACGGAAAATATCTTGCAAGACTCTCAAATCTTCTTAGTGGCGGTGTAATGATACAGCGCCTAGGCGATTTGGAATCAGGTAGGCGATCAACGCCTGAGAGAATTGCCAGAAGCGTCGTAACTCCAACATTGAAAAATGCCACTCCGGGTGACCTTTCTTTTGTCTTGCCATACCGCTATTTGACTGACGTTAGAGAAATGTTGCAAGCACTGGATAAGATGGCACCAGGATTACATTCACGAGATACGCTGCTTTACGGTATTGAAGTGAAATTCTATTCTTCTCGGTTGCAATTAAGCAATTGTTTAGAAACCAAAATCCATAACTTATTTACTGTCGGCGATGGTGCAGGCGTTACAAGAGGCTTAATACAAGCTTCCGGTTCAGGGGTTATTGTAGCTAAAGAGATACTAAGACGGGAAAAACCCAAGGCGTAATCTGATGTCAATTGTAGAAGAGATTAGTTGTCCTCACTGCGGAGCACCAATATCTTTTGAACCAGGCGAAATATTAGCTACATGTAAATACTGTGGCTACACGGTTGTGATAGAAACAGGGAAAGCCTTCGTCTTTGAACATTCTATGCTGCATAATAGGTATGACTCAACACAAATTGAGGAACCTATCAGAGAATGGATGCGCACAGGGTTTGTGAAACCTTCAGACCTTGCTAAAAAATCCAAAATACTTGAAAAGAATTTGGTTTATCTGCCTTTTTGGATTGTGACTGTTGAAGCAGCGACAGCGTATAAGGGTATTTTTGAACGAATCACGCCTCCAGTTGTTAAAGAAGGACGCCTCACAAAAGAATATAATTGGCTTGTTCTTGGCAGAAAAGTAACAGAGTTTCCTACAAGAGAATATGAAGTGCCTTTAGAAGGCAAAATCCCTTATGACTTCCGTAAAATCGAAGGTTTCGCCAAAACTTTCAACAGTGAAATCGACAAGGACGAAGCTGAAAAACGGGCAAAACAAGAGATTGATGAACTCCATCATCACTTAGCACAGCAAGATGTAGACAAAATAGTCGAAATTAAAAACGAAATAAACATTCGCCAAACTGTCTATTTACATGCACCAATTTGGTTCATAAAATACGAGTACAAAGGCAAGATTTACCAACTGCTAATTGACGGGGCATCTGGAACTGTCATAAAAGGAGACATCCCATTCACTAGCTTTGGAATGCTGTGAGTGCGTTGTTGTAAACATTTTTTATATGCAGACCTATTTATTGTATTAGTGGGGTTTCATGAAAGAGAAAATCATTGGTCGTGGCACATGGTACGACAAAATGGCTTCAAAAATAATTGACAGAGAACGGAAACTAAACAGAAACTTGGATCTAGTTAGGACAGAGATGGGCATTGCAGCTTCTGGCTTTCCACACATTGGCAACTTGAGTGATGCTGCAAGGTCTTTTGCTGTAACTTTAGCTTTGCGTGAACAAGGTTATAATTCTGAACTTGTTGCTTTTGCAGATGACAAAGATGGACTGAGAAAGGTTCCGGTTGGAATGCCAAAATCTTTGGAAGAACATTTAGGGCGCCCTGTTACTGATATTCCAGACATTTATGGATGCCACAAAAGCTACGGTGAGCATATGACTTTGCTGCTTCTTGAAGCCCTTGACAAGTGTGGAATAGAATACAAGTTCATGTCGGGGGCTCAAGTTTACAGAGCAGGCTTGTTCAATAAGGAAATTGAAACCATACTTTTGAATGCTAAAAAAGTAGGCGAAATAGTTAAACAAGAAGTTGGGCAGGAAAAATTTCTTGAAGCATTACCATATTTTGCTGTCTGCGAAAAATGTGGACGAATTTACACGACTAAAGCGCTTGAGTTTTTGCCCAGAGAGGGCAAGATTTTGTATTCTTGCGAAGGCATGGAAGTTAAAGGGCGCTGGCTTGAGGGTTGTGGACACAAAGGCGAAGTGGACTATAGGAAAGGCGAAGGCAAGCTTAGTTGGAAGGGCGAGTTTGCGGTTCGTTGGAAAGCGCTAGACATAAGGTTTGAAGCTTTTGGAAAGGAAGTTGCAGACTCCGTGCGTGTTAATGATAGAATTTGCAGGGAATTACTGAATTGGGAGCCGCCATGTCACGCGAAATACGAGTTGTTCCTAGATAAAAGTGGTAAGAGGCTTTCAAAGTCTGCTGGTGTTGTTTTCACCCCGCAAACATGGTTCAAGTATGGTTCTCCTCAGTCACTTATGTTGCTGATGCTGAAACGATTTGTTGGGGCCAGAACATTAGATGTGACAGATATTCCTGCGTACATGAATGAAATGGACTATCTACAGGATTTATACTTCGGACGGAAAACGCTCAAGGATGAAAAGGAACTTGCGAAGCTTCGGGGCTTATACGAATATTGTTGGGCGATGAAAACCCCTTCGAAACCAAGCATTACGGTTCCCTACAATCTGCTAGCTTTCTTGGCAAAGATGGCACCTAAAGGCAGCGAAGAAGACTTTATTGTTGAAAAACTTCGAAGTTATGGCTATTTGCAGAAGAATCAAACACTCGATGACAACCTAAGAAGGCGGATTAAGTACGCTTTTAATTGGATAAGGGATTTTGAAGAAATAAGAGAAACAACAATGGTCTTAACTGAAGAAGAAAAAGAAGCTCTGAAAAAATTGATTGCCGCATTAAAAGTCGAAGATGAAGCTGAAAAAATCCAAAATACCATATTCAACATAGCTAAAGCACACGGACTGCAACCAGCAAACTTTTTCAGGATACTCTATACGATACTAATAGGTGCACCTCAAGGACCAAGACTGGGACCATATATGCTGGGAATGGGAAAACAAAATGTGATAAACGCTTTAGAACGTATGCTAAAAAACACTAACTAAAACAAAAAGGACAAGAGCTTCTCTTTGAAAAACTCTTTTATGAGTATACCTAGATTTGTCTTTGTGAGGGCCCGTAGTCTAGGCTGGATTAGGACGCTGGCCTGCGCTGCTCGGTTTTCTTTTCGTTTCTCTTTTTCAGTTTCTTCAGTTTGAGCCATTTTTAAACCTCCTCCATTTTTTGTAGGTATTCGGTTAGGGCTTCCTCGATTATTTGTTTTATTTTACCATAAGTTTCCGTCGGGTATTTGTGGGATATATGGCGCCTAAGCTTTTCCTCAAGTTTATCATCTATTATTATTACGAGTTTTCCCATTTTTTCACCATGTTTCTAATTAGAATAATTCTATATTTAAGGTTTTCTATAATTACGCAAAGTTTAAATACTTGTTTATAGCATTATAGAATTATAGAAAGGTGGAAAGAAATGGCGAGAAAAGTTTGCAATGTATGCCTCAACACAATGCAGCTAGTAAACAGGCCCGAAGGGCAATATTGGATTTGCCAAAAATGCGGAAACGAAGCGCTACCGTAACTTTCCCTTCTTTTTTTCTATTTTTTATATAACCATAAAAAGTTAATCTTTGAGGGAATCTTTTATTATAAAGTTTTATTAAAGTATATGAATGGAATAAAACTATGGAAGCTAAAATAACATGTAAACTATGCGGTTCTCCTATACCTTGGAAGGGCATGGGGCGAAAGCCAAAATATTGTAAACAATGCGATAAAGAAATGCATAGGTTACAAGCGTTAAACTCATATCATAAGCGTAAACTTTACCGAAATAAGCTTACAAAAAGGGACATGTATTTGCTTGCAATTCAGAAAAGAGCTTCATAAAATGGGTTTCGAGTTTCAGTCAAAGCAACTATTGAGGAGAAAGCCCCCATTTTTGCGGGGGGAAAACCCCCTCTTTCGCTCGTCACCTTTGAGTGGCGTTGTATGTGAGATTATGCCAGAGTATATGGGGGAAAAACATCATGTTTGTAAATACTATATTTACGGTTATTATTGAGGAAGAATGGGGGTTTTGTAAATTTTATTTACGGTTATTATTGAGGAAGAAGAACCCTAAATATACGGGGCAAAACTCGCCATTTCACGGTTAAACTTTTAGGAGGTGAAAACGCATATGGCAAAACAACTAGATAATGAAAGAGTTAAACTTGAAGTAGAAATATCAAAAATAGATTATGAACGGCTCACTAGAAAAGCTACAGAACGGGGATTCATAACCATAAGCGAATACGTTCGCCATCTCCTAAGAGTTTCATAGTCACCCCTTTTTTAGTTTTAGTGGCACAACCCCGTGAAGGCTCCTCAGGTTTACGGGGCTGGTTTTTAGGGATTTTTGGATTTTGCAAGTTTAGGGATTTTGCATGGATTTTTTCTGGGGATAAAAAAACGAGAGGTGTTTGAAACGCAAATTTTGAGAAATGAAAAAACCGTTAGGCCTCAAAATCTGGAAAGGGCTGAGGGCTTGGCGGATAACGGCCCTGAAGAAAGTTTCTTCTTTGTTTTTGTGTGCAGGGGCTCTAAATCAGCCTACAAAAAAATTGAGGAGTTTGTAAAGGGCAAAACCGAGGCTAGAGTGGTTTTCCAACGAATCAGCAAAAACTACCTTGTGGTTTCAGAGCTGCAGACGAGGCCCTTAGGAGTGGTTAAAGATGGCCCGTAAACTGCTTCATCATGGGCTTTGCACGGAAACGTTTGAACCTCGATGGATAGGCACGGATTACTTGGATTTCTTTCATAAACCATGTGCTAGCAAGGAATGGCATGGATTAGCGGATATTACAGGGATTTTAATCGATAATTCAGCCAGGGTAATCTTTAATTTACGCTGCAGAGATTGCGGTGAAATTGACGCTTTGAAAACGAGCCCGCAGCTTTTCAGAAGCAAAGAAGAACGCTTAGGCGAGGATGAACTTCTCAAACTGTTTCACTTAAGCCCAAAGTTGAAAGCAAGGTGTAGGCGACATGTCTGGGATAATTGGTGAATTTGGAGCATTTGAGGGCTTAGCATCGAATAAGACAGAGCTCGTAGAGAAACTTAAAACATTGCAAAGGCCGCTTTCAATAGAGGAACTGCAGCAAATTCTCGACACTACTATTAAAAGTGATGGTGCAAATAAAGCTATAACATTTCTTGGAATGCTGCTAAGTTACACTGATATTGAACAGACTAACATAGCATTTCTTGCGGAATCAAGCACGGGCAAAAGCTACATTCCGTTAGAGCTAAGCTGGTATTTTCCATCAGAAGACGTTATAAAATTGGGTTATGTTAGTCCAACTGCTTTCTTTCACGATTGGGGACGCATTCAAACCTTTGAGGACTTTGAAGGATTCAAGGAAACTAAAATTTTCGTTGATTTAGCGAATAAACTTTTACTTTTCTTGGATATGCCGCATCCAGGCTTACTTGAACGGTTGAGGCCGCTTTTAAGTCATGATGAACGAGAAATTGAGGCTAAGATAACGGATAGAACCGAGAAGTTTGGCATGAAAGCTAAAAACGTAGTTATCAGAGGCTTTCCAACGGTTGTTTTTTGCAGTGCAAATGAACGGTTAAACGAGCAAGAACAAACAAGGATGCTTCTACTGTCCCCCGAGAAAAGTCAAGAAAAACTTTGGCAAGCGTTACTGTTAAAGCTTGAAAAAGAAGGCGATAGGCAAGCATTTAACAATTTCATGGAGTCGGAGCCGTCAAGGTGCTTTTTGAGAAGTCGAATTCAAATGATTAAAACAGCACGGATTAAACATATCACAATACCTAGCGATTTACAAAAGCAAATTCTTAAAATATTCATGGAAGGGCGAAATTGGCTTCAACCTCGACATTTAAGAGATGTTTCAAGACTATTATCGCTGATTAAGGCAAATGCGCTGCTTAACCTTTGGCATCGGGAAAGAAACGGCGACACTATAATCGTAAACATGGAAGATGTTAATGTTGGTTTTAACCTTTACAAATCCGTTGCAGAAGCAAACGAGTTAGGTATAGCGCCTGAACTTTTGGAAATTTACAAAGTTCTCCAAGAGGACGATAAAGAAGACGGCTACACAATTACAGAATTTCAAAAATTATACATGAAGGCATTTCATAAACCCATAGGATACGATAAGGCTAAACGTGTGCTTGCAAACCTTGAAGGGGCAGGGATTCTTACAGAAGAACCAGACGTAAATGATAAGCGAAAGAACAGATATATGTGTTTGGGGGTGAGAGTAAATAACCATGGCGCCTATTCTCTATGTAAGTCCCCCGCATATATTTTAGAAGAACAGAAAATTTCGGAAAATTTCCGAAAAAATGAAGAAAATTCGGAAAACTATGTGCAAGGGGGTGCAAGTAAAAGTCCATCAGTTTACCCTCACCCCCCTGTACATATATCTGAGTTGCCTTCTGATGGAACGGTTAAACATGTAGGGCCTAATGAAGCTGGGAAATGTGAGCTTTGCGGTTTACGGGCTGTTGAATGGCATGTTTACTTTAACGGTGAATGGCTTAAACGGTGCAGTCAATGCCTCGAAAACATGAAGACGACTGGAATTAAACTTCATTATTCGCCCTTAACTGAAGATGAAACCAATGAAACTTGAAATTGTTCAAGGTAAAAAAGGGCCCCATGATAAACTTGTGCTTTTAACAGCAAACAGAGAACCCTTGAAAATTGAACATTTACTTTGGATTCTCCAGCAATGGTTTGAAAGCGAGGATTCTTACTATCCGATAAGCCAAGGGTATGAGGGCAAGGCAATGCTTCTAAAAGCAATCATTGACGTTTACAGCGGACACCAAATAGAAACAATTCTAGAACGGTACAATTTAAAGCGGAAACAGAACGGTTTTTCTTTCAATTTCAACGTTGAAGGGGGTGAAAGCAGTCGTGTTTAAAAGAACAGCAAAATTCAACCTTGTGGGGCCTTCAAAGTTACAGTTGAAAATTATGCGCAGCTTTAACCAGCAGCCCGAGGAATCCGAGGAGCCTCAAAACACTTCAGAACAGCCTACGGAAACCCAAACACATGAAAAAGAGATTCCAGAGGAGCTTCAGCCCCTAGCTGAAAAATGGCGCGAAAACCTAAGGATTATGGCAAATGCAAGGTTTACGCCGGCCATAATGGTGCAAGATAAAGCCTACTATGTTCTGCAAAATTTGCCAGCAAACTTTGACAGTAAAACAGGTGTAACAACCGTGATTGTTAGGGCCATAGGTGAAGATATGCGAATCTATGAGGTAACCCAGAAAATTCACATGGATAAGTATGGTAGATTTTTAATGTTAGGCAACGAGGTTAAATCCATAGAGAAACCGGCGGATTACGGCATAACTGCAGACGTTGTCATCCAGATTGTTAAAGGCGTTGCTAAAGGCTCCAATCCAATTCCCCTTGAATACGGCTTAAAATAACATTTGGAGGTGAAAAGGTTTGAGATGCATATATGTAGCGTATGGTGATGTAAGCAAGGTTCAGTTAAAAGCAAGCGCTAAGCCTTTGGACGCTCTGCTGCAAACCGGCTTCGACTTGTATGTTGAAACATCGCCTAAACAATGGGTTAGGGCTATTGACTTGCCAAGTAATCATCCGGCAAACGTGAACCTCAAAGCTGGAGCCTACAAGGCAGGCTTAATGGACGCTAACGGGCAAACATTCACGATATTAAACGCTTACAACCCAGAGCATAAGAGGTTAGCTGCGCAAGAGGGTTTATACATTGACGTGCCATACACGCAACAGAAACATGAGCAACTAGAGCAAAACATTCAAAAAGTTTTAGATGAGCTAGAAGAGGCTGTGCAGTTCAAAGAGCTAAAAATGTTAGCTGGCAACATTGAAAAGCGCCTTAAAAGGCTTGAAAAAACCGAGGAAACCAAAGAAAAACAAGCCCTCTGGGATAGCACAGTGAACGAAACATTAACGCTTTCAGAAAGGCTTGAAAAAATAGCGGAGTTATCCAGCGAAATTTTCCCAACAGGCTATGAACGGTTTGCCTTCAAACAAGCGGTTCAAAAAGCAAAGAAAGAAGCAGCCCTTGAAAGCTCAGTTGAAAAAAGCATATTGTTTAATCAAACATTGTTGAAGGGTTTACGTTGCCGACTTTTGGAGGACTGAAATCTTGGCGAAAAACAAGCATCCCCCACCTTTTTCTTTTAAAAAGTTAACTTTCGCCTTCCTAAAAACTCAGCAGACACGCGAGGTTCTAGTTAAAAAGCTGCAACGTCGCCTTGAAATTGCTGAAAAAGAAGCGGACAACGCTGAAGATTCAACGCTTAGAGCCGAGTGGACGCGGATAGTTGCGTTTCTCAGTCAAACCTTAAACGGGCTTTTAAAAGCCTATGACATTGCATGCTTCAACGAGGATGTACAGCAAGTTAAACATTTACTTGAAAGGGCTAAGCAAGAACATCAACGCTTACAAGAATGGCAAGAGCAACTTGAAGCGCGAGAAAAAGCTTTGGCGCTTAGAGAACATGAACTAGCAACCAGAGGGGGGTAGGGGCTAATTTGAGGCCCAAAACTGTTAAGCCCCAGTTCAAAGTTCGTCTTAACAGGCTATTATGGGAAACGTTCAAGCTCGAATGCAAAAGGCGAGGTTTAAAGCCGAATGAGACGCTTGAAAGCCTTATCGAGATTTACATAAGTAACCCGTTGATTTTAACAGTTTTCGCTAGAAAAGGATGATGAGCCGCCTCTATCTAAGCATAAGTGCTATGATTGGGATACACTCGTCTGACAAGCTAGGCATTTTTGCAACTTTAGCCTAGGGCTAACCATGTAAAAAGGCCTAAGCCCTAGGGCCCCAAAAAACAAGTCTGAAAAACCATTTCTAAACGCCATTCTAAAACGTATTTTAACACATTTCTAAAACGAATAAAAAAGAGGAAACAAAAGCGAATCTAAAACCCTTTTCTATTTTCGCTTTCTAAATATTTTAGCCCCATCCACTTCCGTGACGTATTCAAAGCCTTGTTCAACCAATCTGCAGGCTTCCTCAAGGCTTCGGGCTACGCAAACATGGAACTCGTCAGAGCCGAAACTTAAGTTTTGAAGGTAGAATAACGCTGTTTCCAGCTTTTTCCAACCCATCACTTCTTTAGTGAAAAGCACATCTTTAGTTTTATAATACGTCATGGAAGCTTTGAAGTGCCTCAAATCATAAAGCCTAATAGTGTTTAACTCATACTCGTTAAGCCTTTCAGCAAGCCTCTTCCTATATTTAATCCACGCTTTAGTCATTTGTTTGGAAGTTGGAAAAATAGGCTCTTTGTTTCCAATTCTAGCCAAATACGTTTTAAGCATAGCTGCAACTAAGGGCCTAAGCTTTATTGTTCTACTATGATGGCCCTTTCTACCACGCAAAGTTATCGTTTCTCTTTCAAAATCAATATCCCTAAGCGAAACGCAGCTTAACTCTTTAGGCATAGCCCCCGTTTCCTTAAGCAAAGTGAAAACAACCGTGTATTTCCAACCGCATGAAGTAATAATTTTATTCAAAGTTTCCTCAGTTGGAATTTTAGGTTTATTCTGTTCCCATTTGTATTTTGGCCTATCCCAAACAACGTTATTAACAAGGCAATAGTAATTATACGCCTTAACAAGATTTCCCTTAAACCCGTTCCCCACAGACTTGTTAGCGATAAACTCCTTAACCTTCTCAGGACTATCCAAAGAAACATTCTCAGCAATATGCCTCAAATAGAAACCGACTATTTTAACAGTCTGCTCTTCTAAACCACTATTTTTAAGTTTCACCAAAGTATTAATTATTTTACCCTTAACATCCTCAGAGGGTATTAATCCCGTTCTATGGGCCCGTAGTCTAGGCTGGATTAGGACGCTGGCCTGCGGAGCCGGAGATCTTGGGTTCAAATCCCAACGGGCCCGCCATTCTCAGGCTCTCTTATCAAGTCTCGGTTCCATTATTTATAGATTAAAGATTTATGTTATTTTGAGGTTTCATATGTTTTTAGCAGTGTGTTTATGTCTTTTCCTATGTTTTCACCCTGATATCCACCTTCCAAGACAAAAAATGTGTGTTTTCCCAGTTTAGCAAGCCTTTTTCCGATTTCTTCGTAAGCCTTTTCATTCAATCCCAGAGAAGCTAAATCGCCTGCGTGTGCATCAAATCCTGCTGAAACAGCAACTACTTCAAACCTTTCTGTATCGACTGAACTTAACGCTTTATCTAATGTTTTAATGTGCACTTCGTTTCCGCAGTCAGGTGGCAATGGAAAATTAAAACAGTTTCCTTCATGAACAACTCCTGTTCCTGGATAGTTTGGGTGCCTATGTAAAGATACGTAAGCGAACTTGTCATCGCCTAGAAAAACTTCTTGTGTGCCATTCCCGTGATGTCCATCGATATCCAAGATTAAAGTAGGTTTATCTAGATATTTCACTGCTATTGCAATATTGTTGAAATAGCAAAATCCTCGTGTATAGGCTCCAAGTGCTGCACCATTTCTGCCTGCATGATGTCCAGGAGGGCGCATGATAGAGAATCCGCCAACCTTAGCAGCTAATATTGCGCCGCCTGCTGAAAGTCTTGCATACTCGTAAATATTATCATAAGCAGGTGTATCTGGATCTTCAACCATGCTTTTTTTAACGTTCCACACATAGTCCAAATCATGTACCCTAAGCAAATCGTCTTCTGACGCTGGCTCAGGCTCTAAAAACTCGTATCCTAGCTTTTTTAGAATTTCTGCGGCTTTTCTGACTCTTTCTGGTCCTTCAATATGATATTGTCCATAACTCAGACATTTTTCTGAGAAGATGATCTTTGTTTTCATGGCATTCACAACTGATGAGCTATTGGGTTTTCAAATTAAAATATAACTTCGCTTCTTTTAAAGAGTGATTGTCTCATTTAAGATTGAGGCAAAGGTGATGATTTCAGAAAATCCTTTCTTCGAATTCCGTCGAGAATGCGAAAACGTCTTAGTGAAGGCTTTTAAGAAAACTTTTCCTGAAATTGAAATAACTGACTTTGCATTTGAAAAACCGCCAGCTGTTGAATATGGGCAATTAGCATCATCATTAAGTTTCGAATTAACCAAACATATAGACAAAAAACCTTTTGATATAGCTAAGCTTCTCGTAAAGGCAATTGGTAAACCAAAGTTTAATCTAATTGAACATGTTGAACCTGCTGGATTAGGCTACATAAACTTTCACGTAAGCTATCCAAAATTCGCTTTTCTCACGATTGAGTCAGCGATTAGGTTAGATGCTGAGTATGGGCTTGTCAAGACAGATAACCCTCAAAAGGTTATCGTCGAGCATACAAGTGCAAATCCGACTCATCCCATACATATTGGAACAGCCAGAAACCCCATGCTGGGCGACACTATTGCAAGACTGTTACAAGCCGAGGGGCACCTGATTCGTAGGCACTTTTACTTTGATGATGTTGGGCGCCAAACTTCTGTAATGGCGTATGGCTACGACAAGCTTGGAAAACCAAAACCTGATTGCAAACCAGACCATTTTCTCGGCAGAATCTACACGATAACAAGTTGCTTAGTGGAAATTAATCGTCTCAAAAAAGAGCTCGAACGAGCAAAAACTGTTCAAGCAGAAGATGAAATCGTCAAAATCAATCAAGAATTAGGCGAATGGGTATCCATATCAGCGGAATTGCAAAGTAAATATCCCGAAATTTTCGAGTCGCTTCTGGAGAAAATAATAAAAGAACAAGACCCCGAAAACACAATCAGTAGGCTGAACAAAGCGTATGAGGAAGGCAACCTTAAAGCAAAGAAGCTAATACGAGAAGTCTGTGAACTTTGCTTGGAAGGTTTCAAGCAGAGTCTTAGTAGAATAGGCGTCTCTTTTGATTCATGGGATTGGGAAAGCGATTTTACCTTAACTGGTCAAGTGGCAGAAGTAGTGCAGAAACTGAAAAAATCGCCATATGTTTTACTTAAAAATGGCGTTTTAGAATTTGATGCAGAAAAAGTGGCTAGAGAACTAGGGCTTAAAAGTAAACTGGGATTAAGAGAAGAATACGAGGTTCCCGCGTTGACGCTTGTACGTTCAGATGGCACAACACTTTACACGACACGCGATGTTGCCTACACTTTGTGGAAATTCAAAAAGGCTGATAAAGTCATCAATGTCATCGGTATGGAACAGAACCTTGCACAACTGCAACTGAAACTAGCCCTGTTCGCCTTAGGTTTTGACAAATACGCAGAGAACCTTGTTCACTTCGCTTATAATCTTGTTTCTCTGCCAGGCTATAAGATGAGTAGTCGGCGAGGACACTACATAACATTTGACGAAGTTATGGACGAAGCTGTCAAACGCGCCTACGAAGAAGTTTCGAAGCGTTCACCACAACTTTCTGAGGAAGAAAAACAAAAAATCGCCAATTTCGTTGGCATAGGCGCCGTTCGATACGCGTTAATAGAAGTTGACGCCTCTAAACCTGTGGTATTCACGTGGGACCGTGTACTAAACTTTGAAAAGAATAGTGCACCCTATATTCAATACACACACGCCCGAGCGTGCAGTATTCTTCGTAAAGCTGAGAGAAAACCTGAAAACCCTACCTACACATTGCTTAACGAAAAGTTGGAACGCGAAATAGTCTTGGCATTGGCAAGTTTTCCGGACACGTTCATCGAAGCCTCCAAATTTATGAAGCCAAATTTAATTGCAGACTATGCTAATAGTCTGGCTGACAAGTTCAACACGTTCTATAATGCCTTTCCAGTGATAAGGGCTGAACCAAAAGAATTAAGCGACGCAAGACTTGCCCTCACTGAGTGCGTACGTATCGTTCTTCGTAATGCTCTTAGTCTTATTGGAATAGTGGCGCCAGAAAAGATGTAAAAAAAGCAACACTTAGAACCTTCGAATTTTATGGTGTCCCCTCAATTATGGCAACTGCTGAGCTTGTTCCGATTCTGTTAGCTCCAGCTTCAATCATCGCTACAGCGTCTGCATACGTTCTTATTCCACCTGCAGCTTTGACACCCATGCTGTTACCAACTGTTTGCCGCATTAATTTCACATCTTCAATTGTTGCACCTTTTCCAAACAAGCCTGTTGAAGTCTTAACAAAATCTGCTCCAGCCTCCTTGACCAGTTTGCATGCGAGTATTTTCTCTTCTCTTGACAAATAATCCGTTTCAATGATAACTTTGACAATTATATCCTTCGATAAACGTTTGACGTCCAAGACTGCTGCAATGTCTTGTTTTACAAATTCATAGTCGCCACTTTTAAATGCGCTTAGGTTGATGACCATGTCTAATTCTTCTGCTCCTTCTTCAACTGCCTTAACTGCTTCTAAAGCCTTTATTTCTGGCAAAGAGATGCCAAATGGGAAGCCTACTGTTGAGCAAACTTTCACATTCGAGTTTTCTAAATGTTTTGAAGCGAATTTCACATAAACTGGGTTGACGACTGCACAATGAAACCCAAGCTGGATGGCTTCTCTGCATAATTTTTCAATTTCGTCTTTTGTTGCTGTTGCTTTAACATTAGTGGAGTCCATCATCTTTGTTAGTTCTTTTCTTGAAATTTTCAAGTGTTTCACCTCTTAGTCATAAACTAAAAGCAAGGTTCCTTTATTGGTTTCTATAAGATTGCGGAAATATATCAGAAAATTTCATATATTGCTCATGTAATCTGAAACAGAAGGCGAAAACATGGAAGACTCGTATTTTAAGAAAAAAGTTGAATGTATTGAAGTTAAAGAAAAGAGCATATCTCAGCTTCTATCTGAAATGTCAAAAACATCTTACCAAGGAAGAAAACTTGGTGAGGCTGTGGAAGTTTGGGAATCAATGTTGAAGGAAAAGAATCTAACAATCATTATGGGATTGGCGGGTTCAATGAGTACGGCAGGGCAATGGAAGATGATTAATTGGCTTATAGAAAAAAGGTTCATTGACGCGTTGGTTTCAACGGGAGCAAATGTTTCAGAAGATATTGTTGATGCAATGGGATTTGGATATTGGCAAGGTTCTTCAAATGTAAATGATGAAATGCTTTTGAAGGCTGATATAAATAGATATTATGATGTTTACGGAAAAGAGACTGATTATAGAGAAATGGAGCTGCTCATAACCGAGTTTCTGATGACGCTAAAAGCAGATTTTCCCTACACATCCATGGAGCTTCTCTATTTATTGGGTAAATGGCTGAACAAAAAAAGAATCAAAAGCATAGTTGCCACCGCCGCTGCAAATAATATACCCGTATTTTGTCCTGCAATAACAGACAGTGCATTTGGTGAAACTTTCTTAATGGCTAAGAACCAAGGACACAGAATTATACTGGATGAAGTGAGAGAATTTGACCAATTCGTTGGGATAGGTGAGAAAACAAAGGATGTTGGCGTAATCTACATTGGTGGTGGCGTGCCTAAAGATTTTACGCAGCTTTTAGCAATATCTGTGTCACCGAAAACCATGGATGAAGGAGTGCCCGGAAGGAAAGGTTTCATTCGTAAAAGCCTAAAAGAATACTATTATCCTCATAAGTATGCGATTCAAATCACGACAGATTCACCTCAGTGGGGTGGATTATCCGGCTGCACTCTCGAAGAGGCTGTAAGTTGGGGAAAAATTCACGGTGAAGGAAGAAGAGTAACGTGCTATTGCGATGCCACAATTGCTTTACCATTAATAACACATGCGCTTAATGAAAGAGTGAAGTTTAAAAGAGAAGCTCCCAGCTTCTCATGGCTTCTCAAAGAAATTTCCTAAGAAGGCTTTAACCGAGTTATAAGCGAAGCAGTCATTATTGGCAAAATCAGTGAAGCATCGCCTTCTATCATTATACGCTTTGCTTTTGCACTTATTTTGCCCCATGAAACTGCTTCTCTTGGTCGTGCACCCGAGAGGCTGCCATCCCATTCTTCCGCTGTGCTGACATATACTGCATAGTCTAATCCTTTTCTAAACTGGTTCCACCATAGGGTGTGGTGCTTTGAAATTCCGCCACCAACTATTAGGGCGCCTGATTTTTTTGCTGTGTACACAAGGTCATTGAGTTCGCTTGAATCTTTTAGCAAGTTAATTTTGAAATCATGGTCTTGCGAAAAAAGCCATATCTGATATCCAGCTGCCCCGTCGGTTATGCCTGGCACGTAAACTGGTATGTTATTCTTTGCTGCCCAGTAAAGGATGGAACTTTCATTGCATATCCGCTTTCCTATCTCATGACATAGTTGGTGAGTAGAAATTTCTTTAATATTTTCTTTCCATAAACTTTGAAGCAACGATTGCATTTTCTTTTCAATCACTACGCCATAACTTTCGTTGGGAACCAAAACATTTCCTAAACGGTTTATGCCTTCTTTGTGAAGTTCAGCATCATCCATTTGAAATGCGCCTTTGTAATAGCTTTCCCAGCATCTTGCCACGTCATGGTCAATGGTTCCACACGTAGTAATTATCACATCCACAAGCTTGCGTTTGGCAAATTCCTTCAAAGCACCCCTCGTTCCAGTTGCAACAAGATTTCCAGTAAAAGAAAGAAATTTCACACACTTTTCATCTTTAATCATGTTCTCTATTATTTTCACTCCTAAAGCCAGCTTACCTGCCGTGAAACCCCATGCTTTTCCCATTTGTGAAACAAGGTCTTCAACAGACATGTTTTCAGAAAACGTGTAATCTTCAACAATTTCTCGTAACATGCCATATTCTCCCTTTAATTAATGTTGCAAAACTTCCTCTTAACCTTATTAAACTATTCCTCAAAGGAAACAATGCATAGCATTCTAGGATTTGGTTTCATGAGAATTAGGATGAAAGAAATGTTTAATAGTTTCTTTTTATTTTTAGATGTAAAAGTGGTTGAAATGGGCGATTCAGTTCCACATAGTTAAATTCTCGCAATATTTAGCCCATATAAGGATTAGTTTTGCACTAGAATTATATTCTAGCAATATAAAACAAGGGAGAGATGAAAATGTCAGACATGGGAATTACTGTTAAAAAATCCGAAGACTTCTCTGAATGGTATACCCAAGTTATCTTAAAATCAGAACTTGCCGATTATGCACCAGTTAAAGGCTGCATGATTTTCCGTGAACTTTCATATGCCATTTGGGAGAGAATTCAAGAAATTTTCAATAAAATGATAAAGGCGACAGGGCATAGCAACGTATATTTCCCAATGTTCATTCCTGAAAGTTTCTTGAGAAGAGAAGCAGAGCATTTCGCTGGATTTGTACCTCAAGTTGCTTGGGTGACAATGGGTGGAGATACGCCTCTTGAGGAAAAGCTTGCCATAAGACCCACTTCAGAGACAATTATGTATGCAACTTATGCTAAATGGATTAGAAGTTGGCGAGATTTGCCAGTAAAGCTGAATCAATGGAACAGTGTTGTAAGATGGGAAACAGAAGCCACCAAGCTTTTTCTCAGAACACGCGAGTTCCTTTGGCAAGAAGGACATACTGCCCATGCCACGAAAGAAGAAGCAGATCAAGAAGTTATGGAAATCTTGAACGCATACAAAAGTGTCATAGAAAACTATTTGGCAATTCCTGTGCTTGTGGGAAAGAAAACAGAGAACGAAAAATTCGCTGGTGCCTTCTATACAACATGCCTTGAAGCCTTGATGCCTGATGGCAAAGCATTGCAGATGGGGACATCGCATCAGTTAGGCCAAAATTTCTCCAAAGTGTTCGGCATTAAATTCCTTGATAAAAACGAAGAAGAACGATATGCTTGGCAAACTTCTTGGGGCTTTTCAACACGAATGATAGGTGCATTAGTTATGTTACATGGCGATGACAAAGGATTAGTGTTGCCTCCAAAAGTTGCACCAATACAAGTTGTAGTAATTCCAATACCTTACAAAAATGTTGACTCAGAGTCAATTCTAACCAAAGCTAAAGAAATCCACGAAACATTGCGGGAGCATAATGTACTTGTTGTTCTTGATGATAGAGCGGAATATACTCCTGGTTGGAAATTTAATGAATGGGAACTGAGAGGCGTGCCAATAAGAATAGAGATTGGTCCAAAAGATTTGAAGCAAAGACAATTGACAATCGCCAGAAGAGATACTTCAAAGCGATTTTCCATAGAAGAAAAAGATCTAGTAGACAGTGTAACAAAACTGCTTGAAGAAATTCAAAAAAATCTGTACAGCAGAGCAAAAAAATTCCTAGAAGAAAACATCACGACAGCTAAAACTTACAGTGAATTCAAGGAGATCTTGAAAAAGAAAGGTGGCTTTATTCGGGCATCATGGTGCACGAGCTCTGCATGCGAAGAGAAAATAAAGGAAGAAACTGGGGCAACAATCCGGGTTGTGCCTTTTGAAAAGGAGAAACCATTCTCAAAATGTATCTATTGTGGCGAAGAAGCAAAGGAAGTCGTGTACTTTGCTAGAGCCTACTAATCACAGCTACTCTATACGTTAATTGTATAGTTTTACACGTTTTTTGATTTCCTTTATAGTGTCTTCTAATCCCAGTTTTTTTAGTGTTGTCTTTGTTGGTATTCCTCTTTCGTCCCAGCCTCTCTTCTTATAATATCTCTGCAACATGATGTTATATTTTGTTCTATCAAGTTTTGCCCCTTTAAGTGAACCTTTGCTTATTGGTTCTTCAAACCATCTTGCTGGTGGAGAATCCATTTCTTTACTCCATTTCTTGCCATATTCCCGAATCCAAAAGGCGCGGGTCAAATTGAATATTCTGTCAGCAATCAATGTTAAGTCATTCCACGTCATTTCCAAACCTGTTGCAGCGTACAAAAACTTGGTGTACCATTCCAGTTCAAAGCCAAGCTCTATCCATGGGAGTCTACAAACTGTGAGAGATTCAAAAACTCCTCCTCGGATCCGTTGCAACTCGATGACTTTATCAACTTTTTCCTCGTTGTAACTTTCTCTTCCAGTTTTTACTTCCCAAGAAATAACCCAAGCATCTTTGTGGTGTGCTCCAATGGAGCTTGTGGAATAAGCCAACGCCATAGCCGGCGTAGTGTGGCAATCATAAGCTGAAATCTCTAACCCTTTAACGTGCATAGCCCAGCGGCTTGAATCACCACCTATTTTTTCTGCGGTATATCGAACGCCTTCTGCTAATAAATCACCCAATCCACGTCTATATGCTATGTCTTCAATCAAGGTTTTGGTTTCTTTAAATTTGCCCCAAGAAATCTTTTCCTGTATTAATCCTTTTTCAGAAGCTTCCATTGCGAAACCTAGAATATTGCCTAAAGAAATTGTGTCTAAACCAAATTCGTCTGCGGTCCTGTTGAGAGCTGCAACTTGAGCGAGATTGCCTAAGCCTATGTTAGAACCTAACATGGCAACGTTTTCGTAATCAAGTTCTGACTCTTTCTTATCAGAGCCTTTGATGACATTGCCACAAGTGATGTTGCAATGGGGGCATCCGCGATTAGAAATCTTCATTTTTTCCATGGCAAAACCGCCAATGGCTTCAGCCTTTTCAAAAACCCCTTCACTGTAATTATACGTTGGGAGAACACTATTTTCTTGGCTCCATTCAATAGTTGACATCGTGCCTTGCCTTTTCCAAAACGCGTAATTAGGCTTGGTCAAAACTTCTCTGTAAGCTTCTGCACCTAAATCCTTCATTTCTTTAGGATAAGCTGCGGATAACTCTCCAGAACCGATAAAAACGACTGCTTTTAAATTCTTAGAACCCATAACTGCACCCATTCCTGGTCTTCCACCCGCTCGTCCTTCTTGAGAAACAATGTTTGCAAACTTGACAAGATTCTCTCCTCCTTGACCAATGCACAAGATTCCCGCAGCAGTTCCATAGGTTTCTCTCAGTTTCTTCTCGGTTTCAAACGAGTTTAGACCCCAAAAGTCTTTGCCGTCAAGAAACTCCACAATATCATCCTGAATAAGCATGACCACTGGTTTTTTTGCTTTACCTTCCATAATCACAGCATCATAGCCTGCTTTGCGCATTTGAACAGCAGCTTTAGATCCTATGTTTCCATCTCCATAGCTGTTGGTTAATGGGCTTTTAGCCGCCACGATAAGTTTACCACTGCTTGGCAAAGCAAAACCAGTTAAAGGGCCAGCTGCAAAAACTAGAATGTTTTCAGGGGAAAACGGGTCAATCTCTGGCTTAAGTCTATCCCACAAAATTTTAACTGCGAATCCTCTGCCTCCGAGAAAATTTTTGGCTAAACCTGCCTCGTAACAATTAGCCGCAGCCTTGCCCTTGCTTAAATTCACTTCTAGAAAGGTTCCTTTCCAACCAAACATGTGCATCATCTATGTGTTTCACGATTATCTGCTTCAAAGTAAATAAATTTAATGAGTGAATATGCTAAATTACAAGTTTCTCAGGCTCAATATTTCTGTTTTTCAAGCCCAGATCGCTGACCTTAAACTTTCTATCGCCGAATAACAGAGCATACTCTTCTCCATTGTAAAGTGCTGCAGCAATTCTCCCTATCGCATCAGCCTTCATGATTCCACTTCCACTAGCACCCCCAACAACCATCAAATCGTTTTCCTCGAAAATCAAAGGTTGCCCATCAATAGTGTTTATCTCGTATAAACCTGCAAAAGCTGAAAATGGTTGGCAATCTTTAAACTGAGGGAAATATTTGACTATCACTTGGTATAAACCATATTTGTAAAAGTTTTCCTCAGGCTCTGGATTGTCTTCAATTTTGAAAGCTCTTGGAAACTCGTCTCCATATGCAAGCCATAACGCTTCTTCTTCAGGCGCAGGTCGAATATATGCTGAGGGTTTCGGAAGAATTGTGAATGGCAAGCATCCAGCGTCTGTGAAATCTTTTGTGAAAAGTAGTTTCCTGAGAGGTTCAGTTTTTGCTTTTACAGAAAAAACTTGCCGTTTCTTTCCTTTTATGAAGCATTCAATTCCAATCGGATCTAAAAGCTGAGACGCCCAAGCTCCTACAGCAATTATCGTCTTTTTAGCCTTCACCATTCCCCTCGTAGTTTTTGCCCCAACAACTGCTGCATCCTGCCAAAAATAGGGTTCTCCAGGCATGCCTAATGGTTTGCGGGGTTCTACGACAACTTCAGTAACTTCAGTGTTGTATTGAATCCTGCCGCCAAGTTTTAAAAATTGTGTTTCATAGAATTTTACAAGCGAATCAACATCTATGAAACCCGCTTTTGGAATCAATATGCCTTTATGAACATTTCCTAAACCCATTAATTGTGCTTCTTCATCATCTGAAAAATCTGTCTTAATGCCGAGTTTTTTGGCTAATTCGCTTTCATCATACTCCCTATATTGGAAGCCTTTTTCACTTAAATCCGTCAATACAGGTAGCATTTTGCGGTAATCCTCTTTGTCAAAGAGCCACAAATATCCAGCCCAACGCAGTTTCAAATCATAATCCAAATCACTTTCTATGTACCTATAAAATTCAACAGAAGAATCAGCTAAAGCAAAATTTGTGCGGGAATAAAATAAACAGCGAAATGCTGCGGCACTCTTAGCAGTGCTGCCTTGCCCTGCCGCAGCCAGTTTATCAACAACTATCACATCAGCCTTTGGGTTTCTACTTTTGATATGATAAGCTGTTGCCAAGCCTATAATTCCAGCACCTACTATTAGTGCATCATGCTCAACCATTAGCATTCCTCAATGTGAGAGAAGTGTTAGAAAAGTGTGGCAACCACTTATAAAGCTTAATTTTTTACTAGATTTATTTGTTGATGGTCTTGTAAGGGAACACTTATTTATTTCCAGAGAATATGAGATAGAGCAAATATCTTAAGACATTGGAGGATTAGTTGCAAATGCTAACAAATAGAAAGGGTGTTTCAACTCTTATACTGATAATTCTGATATTGTGCTCTGCTGTTTTTGGAGCTTTCTTATCCTACATGTGGGTTATGTCAAACTTCTACCTAGAACCTGAAAACACAAGCTTAGTCATAACAAATGTTAATTTTCCAGTTGACCATGCAGACTATTTCTACGTAACTGTGATGAATCCGTCACATTCGCCATCTGCCACAAACATAACAAGCATCTCTTTCACGGCGGAGGGAGACAACGAAGTCTATAATGTAACAAGTACCTCACCAGAGACACTTCCAATAACTCTCGAAAGAGGAACAAACAAAACTATCAAATGTGAAAGATCCTGGGGTGAATTTGCAGGAAAAACAATAACCGTGCATGTTTCCGCATCTTCTGCTTCAGGCGCAACCGCATCACTCAAGACCAGCTTTGTTAAGTTAGGATTGGTGGCCAAATTTGATCCCGCAATTAGTTGTAAACACTTTAATGTAACGATTACAAATGATCCACAATCAGCAATAAACCTAACATTAAAAACCTTGTCCATTATTTTAGCGGGTGCACGCTTGCCTATTGAAACTGCCTTACGAATTCCTACCAGTGAAAACATAACAGTCTCCAGGATTAACTTGGCTAATAATGGAACTCCAATTTCCCTTCAATGCTTTTACGATTGGAATACTTTTGTTAACCCAAAAGTTAGAGTGGAAACATTGGAAGGATATTACGCTGAAGCCACGGCAAATACAACTGCAAGCGTCCTTCTGCTCATAACTGATGTAGTGTTTAATGAAATGAAGCCTGATGAACTTAGTATAACTGTTACGAATTCGGAAAGCTCGAGAACATATGTTGACATAGTGAATATTACTTTGACTTATGATACATCACAATACAATATTACAGGAGGCTTATCCAATCCGTCCCTTCCTTTTAGACTGCAAAAGAATAGTACAGTAACGTTCAACTGCATATGGTTATGGAGACATTATAGAGACAAAAATGTTACAATAACCGTGTATACAAAACAGGAGTACACCCCAGTATCAAAGATTATGCGCACTCCAAAAGAAATAGTTTTCAACATAAACACAAGCTTTGATTTGAGCGATACGACGCATTTCTCTGTGAACGTCACTAATATGGCGTGTTCTGTTCAGAACATTACGGTCACTCAGATAAAGCTTAACACAAATCAGACAAGTTTTACTTCTGAAAATGTTTCTATAGGCGAATGGAGACAATTTGATTGTGCATTTGACTGGGTTTCTTTTAGAGGAGGCACTGTTACAATTATTGTTAATGCATCAAATGTTCTTGTATCACAAAACGTAACCTTGCCTTACGTCCAATTGAAGGTGATTAATGCCGACTTCATAACAAATGAAGATGGTCAAATCGTAGAAGTGACTGTTGAAAACATTGGAAACTCTAAAGTGAATGCTACTATCCTTCGTTTGGTTGTGAGTTTTGGAAATGAAACAGTTTTTCAAGCTGAAGGCATCAAATACATAGTCGAAGTTGGCAAAAATGTTACCCTTACGTTTTCGTGGAACTGGAGCGATTACAACACTAAAGAGATAAAAATAAGCATCTACACTTTGGAAGGCCTCGAATTCTCCAACGCGTTCATAGTTTAGCAGAATCCATTTGCATAATCTTTATTTCCTTTTCAATGCAAAAGCCTAAAATGCAGAAGGCAAAAGCCTTGGCAAAAATAGAAGTCACAGAAAGAGTGCGCACTATAGAGTATGCCATCCGCGATGTTATTATCCACGCGAAACAAATAGCAAAAACTGGTAAGAAAATTTATTATTTAAATATAGGTGACCCTGTTGCTTTTGATTTTGAAACGCCTCAGCATATTCGTCGAGCTTTGACAATGGCTGTTGAAGAAGGAGCAAATGCGTATTCGCCTTCTGAGGGTCTACTAGAACTGAGAGAAGCTATAGCTGAAAAGGAAAAAAGGATTAATAGTATAGACATCTTAGCGGATAATGTTGTTGTAACTCAGGGAATTTCTGAGGGTATTCAAATGGTTATGGCTGCACTTATTGATGTTGGAGATGAGATTATTCTTCCAGGTCCAACTTATCCGCCGTATATTTCTTATGCGAGGTTTTTTGGTGGAAACCCTGTTACTTATGAAACTGTTGAAGAGGAGTGTTGGCAACCAAATATTGATGATTTACGAGGTAAAATTTCGGAAAGGACGCGTGGAATAGTAATTATTAATCCTAACAATCCGACTGGTGCCGTTTATGGCGAGAAAGTTATCAAGCAGATTTTGGATTTGGCTGGTGAATATGGTTTGCCTGTTTTGTCTGATGAAATTTATGATCAGATAATTTATGAGAAAAAATTCGTTAGCACGGCTCATCTTGCGAAAGACGTTCCGGTAATAGGGCTTAATGGATTTTCTAAAGCCTATTTGATGACTGGATGGCGTCTCGGTTATGTTTACTTTCATGATGAAGAGAATCAACTGCAAGAGCTGAAGCAATGTGTAGAAAAAGAAGCGAGAATTCGCCTTTGTGCAAATACGCCTGTTCAAAAAGCTGGAGTAGCAGCGTTGAATGGTCCACAACATCATGTGAAGGATATTGTTGAAAGACTTGAGCAAAGGAGAAATTATGCGTTAAAAAGGTTGAATAACATTAAAGGGATGAGTTGTGCGAAACCTGAAGGAGCCTTTTATGTTTTTCCAAAGATTCACAGCGTAGGTTCAAAGTGGAAAACAGATTTTGAATTTGTTTTGAGCCTTTTAAAAGAAACTGGTGTGCTTTTTGTACATGGGTCAGGGTTTGATCCTGTCTATGGTGCTGGGCACGTTAGAGGAGTTTTCCTTCCACCAATCCCAACGTTGGAGCAAGCCTTTAACGAAGTGGAGCGTTTCATGGAAAAAAATAAGTAAATATGAAAATACGGCTTGCTTACATGTTTTCTACCCGTAGATTGGTATTCCTTCACTTGGGCTTCGAACTAGTTTTACAAATTCTTCCATCAATTTTCTAGTGACAGGACCAGGGGTTCCCTTGCCTATTTGTCTCTTGTTTATTTCTCTCACAGGCACGATTTCTGCAGCAGTTCCTGTAAAGAATACTTCATCAGCATTGAATAATTCGTATGGTGTTATGTTCTTTTCTGAAACTTCATATCCTAGTTTTCTGGCAAGTTTCATTACGGCCTCGGCTGTTATTCCAGGTAATGCACCTGTATAGCTTGGCGGCGTGAATATGCTTCCGTTTTTCACTATGAATACGTTTTCCGCTACTCCTTCACATATGAAACCGTTCTTGTCAAGGCAAATTGCCTCGTCCACTTCATTTATGTTTGCCTCTATTTTTGCCAGTATACTGTTGAGATAGTTGAGTGATTTTATCTCATGTGTTGTAGCGTCTACTGGGTCTCTTTTTACCCATGAAAGCATAGCGGTGACGCCTCTTTCTTTGGCTTCGCTTTTATGCAATGCAATAAAATCGGTTATCACTATTACTGTTGGTTTCAGGCATTTTTTCGGATTTAATCCAAGATCGCCTACTCCTCTTGTGACTACAAGGCGAATATACGAGTCTTTCAGATTATTTTTTCGCAGGGTTTCCAGTACTATATTTATCATTTCATCTTTTTGGATTGGAATTTGCAGCATTATTGTGTGAGCTGAACGGTAAAGCCTGTCGATATGTTCTTTAAGTTTGAATACAATGCCGTTGTAAGCGCGTATCCCTTCGAATATGCCGTCTCCGTAAAGAAGGCCATGGTCATAAACTGAAATTTTCGCTTGTGACTTTGGATAGTAATTGCCATCTATATAGACAAGTAATTCTTTCTCCAATATTTTAGCCTCTTTTACACTGGAGAGTTTGAGTATTCAATTAAGGTTTGATATAGTTTTTGTAAAAATTAGTTGTTTTTAACCATTATTAACCATAGAATTGTGGTCTTTTTGACAAATGTCTGGGCAAGGGCAATGGTTTAAAGGGTTTGGTTTTCATTATTTCCTTGATTTCGCTTATTAATTGTTTAAGCTTAATTTTGCGTATTTCTCCAGTTCTCCTGTCTCTTACCGGAAGCATGTTAGATTCTATCTCTTTTTGTCCAACAACGATTATGTAGGGAACCCATTCCATTTCAGCCTCGCGAATTCTTTTTTGCAAAGTCAATGCTCTGTCGTCAATATCTACACGTATGCAATGCGGCTCTATTTCTTCCACGAGTTTTTCAACTTTTTTCAGGTATTTGTCTGACATTGGAATTATGCGTATTTGCGTTGGTGAAAGCCATAAAGGAAGCATCGGTGATTTGCCATTTTGCTGTTCCTTATATGCTTTCTCCAGTAATGCGTATACACATCTTTCGATTGCACCACTTGGGGAGCAGTGTAGAATCAGCGGATGCTTTCTTTCACCTTTTTCGTCAACATATGTTATGTCATATCTTTTGGCGTTTTCCACATCTATCTGGTCTGTTGAAAGGGCTGCAGCTTTGTTCTGATTATCCACAAAGTTGAAGTCCCATTTTAGTCTAAAATAGAAGAAGGGTTTTTCCCACATTTCAACCAACACTGATTTGCCGAGGACTCTTACTAAAGAGTTGATGAATCTCTTATTCTTATTGTAGAAGTCTTTTGTGAATCGAATTGCAGCTTCAAAATCGTCTTTTGATAAGCCAATTTCTTCACAAATGTTTATGCATAGTTTGAATCTTGTCATGAACTCTTTTTTGGCTTGTTCAAAGTCTGTGCAAAATGCGTGGCAGTCTGGCATTGTGAATGCTCTTAAGCGTCTTAAGCCAACCACTTCTCCGCTTTTCTCTCTTCTGAAACTGTAGCGGGTTAATTCGTAAACTTTCAGTGGCATGTGTTTATATGAGAACTGTGTGTCGTGAACCATTAGGAACTGTCCGAAACAAGCAGCAAACCGCAGAAAAAGTTCTTTATCCTCTGACTTTAGCAGATATTGTCTTGCAGGAAAGCGGTTGATATAGTCTGCTAGGCTTGGATGTTTAAAGTCATACATGACAGGAGTTTCAACTTCCATGGCGCCATACTCAATCATCTTAGCAGTGACAAACTGTTCAAGCAAGGATTTAATCAGTCGTCCTTTCGGATACCAGCGTATATTTCCTGGGTCGCTTCCAAGCTCATAATCAGCTATTTCCAGCCTCTTCATTAATGGAACATGCGGCGGCATCTGCTGACTTGCTCTTACCTTGGTTATTTCGTATTTCGCGAATTTTTCAAGATTTTCATTTTTTTTGAAATTAAATTCTTCAGTAGACACTATCTTTCCGTCTGGCTGGAGAATGTACCAAAATGATTCTAATTTTTCTTCAGCTTTTACTGCTTCAGAAACTTTTTCCTCTTTTTCTATTTTTTCTTCCGCTGGGAATATCGCACGAGATTGCTCTGCAAGTGGATGCCCTTTTATGGATATTGTGAATTGTTTATTCCATCCGAAGGGGGCACGATATGTTTCTATATGCTTCTCTTTTGCATAAGATTCCATAGTTTTAACTACTTTCAGTGCCTCTGCTGGGTCTGCCAAGTTGCTACTTAAATGCGCATAAGGATAGATTAGAATGCGGTTCACCTTGAGCTTTTCGAGGGAAGCTTGGGTTTCATCTATGGCTTTTTTGGCTACTATTGTGTTGTCGCCTTCTTCTACTGCTGTAAATAAAACAACAATTTCCTCTAATCGTGCAGCTTCCTTTTCAGCTTCTTCAGCCATTGCTATTTCTTTCTGTATAGGCTTATACTCGATGAAGTTAGCATGAAGTTGCAATATTCGCATCTGTACCATCCTCTCCTAGACGCTGTACCGCCATTTTTCAAGTTGCTTATCCTTTTTTGTTCGTTTCTTAAACTCTTTATAATGTTCTTTGCATAGATAAGCGCGTTTCTCACTGCTTCCTACATTTAAGCCCGCAGACCTAACTTTTTCGCCTGAAAGTGAACGGACAGCTTCGTTACTGCAGCTAGATATACTACATTTCACGCCTTTGTCAATGCGTCCCAAAGATTAACGCCTCTTTTAATAGGAGTATGCTTCATTCCTTAATTTCTTTTTCATAAAGTGTATGTGCTCTCTGATAAATTTCTGCCTTATCACAGGAGAATGTTGGACCTTGTGCTTGTACAACAATTGATGCGATTGCGGAGCCAACGCATGCACATCGTAAATAGTTTGCATCGTTGACGTATTCACTGAGGAAGCCGCCGATGAAGGCGTCTCCGGCTCCTGTTGGGTCAACGATTTTTTCTGGTTTATATGCTGGGATGTTGTGAATTTCGTCTTCAACAGAAAGTGTGGCGCCTTTAATTCCTAAAGTGACTATGACCACTTTTACCCCATAATCATGAATTGATTTTATGGCAGGGTTCAAGTCTGACTGATTTGTGGCGGCCTTAATCTCAGCTAGAGAGGACTTGTAAATATTTACTATTTCCAATATGCGCTTGTCTTTAAGAGGGCCTAATGTAACATTGCCGTTTCCATCAAAGTTTCTTACTAGCCCTTGTGGGTCAAAAGATAAGCATTCTGCACATTTTTTTAATTTTTCAATAACCTCGTATGCGACTTCTCCGGCTATAGGTGCAATATGGATAGCGTTAGCTTTCAGATGATTTGGCAAATCTTCGACAGTAATTGGTGGGGCTCGATTCTTTAGCTGTAGTGTACGTTCTGATAGGTCACTATTATATTTTAGTTCAAAATGTGTAGTAAGTGCATTTTCAACTTTAGCTGTTCCCATTAGTTCGATGTTTTCTTGTCTAAGCAACCACATGTAAGCATTTGGGAAATCATTGCCAACTTTGGAGATTACAGCAACTCGCGCGTCTAAACGCCTAGCTGCAAGGGAAACATATGTGGGAGAACCGCCTAAAACAACAAAGGGCTTATGCCTATCTGGCAAAAGGATTGAGTCTATGCTGAAGTGTCCCACGGTTACAATGTCAAACATGGTGAGTTAAGCGCCTCTGTAAGGTATTGTATCTCAGTGAACTTAAAAGCAGCGGAACATGACTGTAAATTTGGCAAAACTTGTGAAATATTTCTGAACATGCTAAATCTTTGACTGCAGCAAAAGTATCGCCCTGGCCAGGTCTCCTCCACTTTCTTCCAATGCTTTTTTTGCTTCTTCTACACTTTTGCCTGTTTGATCTGCTACAAGTCTTATGTCTTCTTCTGGTATAGCTAATTTTCGTTCAATGGTTTTTTCAGTGATTTTTCCACCTGTTACTTGGAAGATTTTTTGCCCTTGCATTTCAAGTATTGCTACTTCCGGCTCTTCTATAGTGATTTCTTTACTGCTGGTTTTTATAATAACCTGTTCTGTATCAGCTATTGTATCCATGTTCATACCCATGCGTTGCATCATACGTTTTGCTTCTCTCGGGTTAATGCGCCTGTGCATAAAATCACCTTTCTTTCATCTAACAGTTACTTTTCAACACTCATAAATTTAACTTTCCTGCAAGCATCCACGTCTCACTTTAACTGCGACACCTTTTTTGAAACTTTTCATTTCCTCACCTGATAAAACAGTTCTTCCAACCGCCAAAACTTTGCGGTCTTTGTTCACTATAATTACCTCATCCTTTGGGCGAATTTCCTCATCAGCATCAATAACATGCGCTGCAAATACATCACCACCTTTAACAATAAACTCTGAAACATCATCTCTAACGGTTATGAAGCATTTTGCAGCGGTATCATTTTCAACAATTCGTTTTGCTCCTGTAATGCTTAGAGAAAATAAACCGTCTGTGGGACGAAGGGTCACAAGTCTTTTTCCATTCAAATAGACATAGCGTATTCTACCAGTTCTCTTTGAATAGTAAATATCAACATTTTCTGGAAAAAGTCTAATTCCTACACCTTTCCCAAACTGGTAATCAGCAATACTTCTAATTCGCTTGAGTGCTTCTTCCAATCTTGAGCCACCATTGACTGGAATATTTGCGATTCGACAACTATAAACATAACCAAATAATAAAAACAGTTTAGGTGCGTGTCAATCATTGCGATGTGAAGTCTGCGGAAGCAAAATTCATGGCAAACCATACAAGGTAATAATTGAAGGTGCAAAACTAACAGTATGCAACGAATGTTCAAAACATGGCAAAATCATCATTGAAGAAGCGAAACCTAAAACTACGTCACTGAAACCTAAACCACTATTTCCATCTTCGAGAGTTGAAAGTAAAAAATCTTTTGAAACAACGGTGGAATTAGCGCAGGAACTAGTGGAAAACTTTGGCTTGAAGATAAGGCATGCAAGAGAAAAGCTTGGGATTTCACATGAAGAATTAGGTAAAAGAATAAATGAAAAGGTCTCTGTTCTTAGAAAAATCGAAACTGGAAAAATGAAGCCGGACAATGTGCTAACTGCAAAGCTTGAGCATGCTTTAAAAATCAAGTTGTTGGCGCCTGCTTCTGTAGAAAAAATCCAGCCTACAAAGACTTCTGGGCCAGTGAGCCGTTCGCTTACGCTTGGAGATTTAATACAGCTGAATAGGAAGGATAATGGGAAGGAGGAGCCGACTGAACGAAAGTCCTCATAGTTCAACGACGACAATCTTTTGAATCGTCAAGCCTTGAAGAGCTTAAAAATCTGGCAGAATCAGCAGGATACATTGTAGCTGGCAAAATGGAGCAAGTTCGAGAGCCAGATTCTCGTTACCAAATAGGCGCTGGAAAGGTGAAAGAACTGGCTGAGCTTGTGAAAGAGACAGGTGCACAGAAAGTGATTTTTGATAATCCTTTGAAATCTGTTCAAGCCTATAATCTTGCAAAAGCCACAGGCGTAGAAGCTATTGACCGCTTTCAATTAATCCTCGAAATTTTTTCTAGAAGGGCAACAACCACTGAAGCACAAATGCAAATTCAATTAGCTAGAATGCAATATGAGTTAGCACATGCCAAAGAGCGCGTGAGGCTGGCAAGAAAGGAGGAGCAGCCAGGATTCATGGGGCTTGGTGCTTATGAAGTCGATGTTTACTACGAAGCTGTAAAAAGACAAGTACATACAATACGTAAGAAGTTAAAGAAAATTGGGGGAAAACGTGTTCTGCATCGTGAAAGACGAGCAGAATTAGGCTTCCCATCAATATCTTTAGCTGGATACACCAATGCTGGGAAAAGCTCACTGTTCAATGCACTTACCGAAGAGGGAGTTCCAGTGGATAAATCATTATTCACAACACTTTCAACAACGACAAGGCTTGTAGAATTTTCAAAAAAGAAATTTCTATTAACTGACACAGTGGGCTTCATTGACCGGTTACCTTTAACATTAATAGAAGCTTTTCATTCAACTCTTGAAGAAACCATTTATTCTGACTTGATACTTCTCGTAGTGGATATAAGTGAACCCATTGAAGTCATTGAAAAGAAACTGACTGTTTGTTTGGAAACTATACAGCGTATAGAAGCATCTGGCATTCCATTAATTACAATTCTAAACAAAATTGACTTAATAACAGAAGCAGAAATGCTTCAAAAACTTGAAATTCTAAAAGAAAAGGTGCATAAGCCAATCTGTATATCTGCTTTATGTAAGACTAATCTTGACCCACTTAAACAGGAAATAATGAAAATACTGAAAAACTACATTCGCGCCTCTCTTGTAATCCCATTAAAAAATCAGGTGATGCCTTTTATCTCGTGGCTTTTTAAAAGTGCAGATGTTAAAACAATAAAATATGAAGGTAATTCTGCCTACATAATTTTTGAGGCTGTTCCATCATTTGTGGAGAAAGTTCGAAATCGTGTGGAAGAATTTGATGGAAAATGCGAAAAAATCCAATCAAACGAAGAACATGTTTGAAGTTGCAGTGTTAAGGTGGGGTCATCGTCCACAGAGAGACGCTAGGCTCACTACTCATGTTGCACTGGTAGCCAGAGCACTCGGAGCGACAAGATTTGTTTTGTCGGATATTGAGGACAAGAAGATTAAGGAAACAGTTGAAAAAGTTAAAACTAACTGGGGAAATGAGTTTCGTTTTGAAATGGGCACTTCGTGGAAAAAAGTTGTTAAAGACTGGAAGGCAAAAGGTGGAATAGTTGTTCATCTCACAGCTTATGGAGAAAACATCCAAACAAGCAATGTACTGCAGAGAATAAAGGAAACCGGGAAAGCCATTCTAATCATTGTCGGAAGTCAGAAGGTTCCTAAGGAGTTTTTTTCTGAGGCTTTTTCCGATTTCAACGTGGCAATTGGAAATCAACCGCATTCTGAATGTGCAAGCTTAGCTGTTTTTTTAGATCGTTTATTTGAGGGTGAAGAGTTGAAAAAAAGTTTTAGAAACGCAAAAGTTCGCATAATTCCCCAAGAAAGAGGGAAAAAAATACAAATATTAAAAAATTTGCAGTCTAGTAGATTGGATAAAGAGATTTAAGTTAAAGATTACAAATAATAATACAGAGAATGCTCAACAGTTAGCAAAGGTTTCAAACATTGTCAACCATAGACGATTTAACATTAACAAAAATCGCAGAAGCTTTAGGTGAAGAAGAAGCCGTTAAATTAATTGGTATTCTGAAAAATTCAGATGAAATCACAGATGATGAAATAGCAAACAAAACTGGCATAAGACTAAATTCGGTTCGCAAGATTCTGTACAAACTTTACGATCATTCTCTCGTTAGCCTAAGACGAACACGCGACCCTAAAACTGGATGGTTCATTTTTCATTGGAAACTGCAGCCAGATCAGCTTGAAGGTTTCATACTGAGTCAGAAACGTCGTGTGCTCGAAAAACTTAATATTCGCTTGGAATATGAGAAGAACCATGATTTCTACTATTGTTACACGGCTGGGTGCAGGCGAATTCCTTTTGAGGAAGCAGTGGAACTTGTCTTTCAATGTCCCACTTGTGGAAAGCCTCTTATGCATTATGAAAATGATAAAATTATTGATGTATTAACAAAAAAAGTTGAGAAGTTAAGGAAGGAATTGGGTGAGTGAACAGCTTCCATCGAGAGAACAAGCTCTGCGTCTTCTTCATCAAAGTCGATGTTTAAGAAACGTCATAAAACATTGTGAAGCAGTTGCAGAACTTGCTGTGGAAATTGCAAAGACTTGCAGAGAAAAAGGATTAGATGTTAATTTAGAACTTGTGGAGATAGGAGCTCTTCTTCACGATATTGGACGATCAAAAACTCATAGTGTCCATCATGCAATAATAGGTGCTGAAATCGCCAAATCGTATGGATTACCAGAACCAGTGATTTCCATAATAAAAAGGCATGTTGGCGGCGGAATAACTGTAAGCGAAGCGAGAAAACTAGGGTGGCCTAGGGATGTTTATGTTCCTACAACTTTAGAAGAGAAAATTGTTTCATATGCAGATAAGCTAATTGAGGGTTCACATCGTGTACCAATAGAAACAACAATCAAAAAATTCTCGAAAGAATTGCCCCCATCAGCTATTGCTAGAATTTGGAGATTACATGAAGAAATGTTGAATTTGATTGGCGACTGCGAATGCCTACCGTGAATCTTCTCGCAAAAGTAAATAGCGATTCTCAACTCAAAATTGTTGAGCGGCTTTTGAGGTTAAAACTGAAAGGCTTGAACGTGGAAACCAATATTTGCAAAGTTACTTCGCGTGGTTGGGTTCAAATCACTGTTTCTGGTGAGGATGAAAAGGCCGCATTGCATTATTTGACTGAAGAGACAGGATTAGCCGCTGCAAGTTTAGACGATGTAAAAAAATTTTCTATAATGAAAGGGTACATAACATCCATCGATAAAAGCAAAGACAAAATTTACGTGGACATGGGCATTTATCTGCCCAAAATTATTGATGTTGCAGTTTCATTGCAGCATTTACAAGCGCAGCTTGTTGATGGAAAAAAGATTGCACTTAACGAAATTGTCGAAGTCTTTGGTCTTAGCGAAAATTCTCCTTTATCTATTAAAATCTTCAAATTTGACAAAGAAAATAATTGTATTGAAGGTTTGCTGTCGGAAAAACAGCTTAACCAATTTAAGAATTGGGCAAGTTCTTTGTTGGATAGGCTGATAATTTTAGGTGCATCTGAAGAAGAAGTGAAGTTGACTTTAAAAAGAGCAGGATGTAACCGTGATGTGACAGGGATTGAAACTTTAGGGTTATTTGAATACGCTGTGGTATGCAAGCTTGGAACAGATGCTGCGGGTTTAGTTCCGAAAATCGGCAGGAATTTACGAAACGCAGCTTTAACTGTTTTTGATTCGGAAAGAGTGTTGAAGCTTCTGAATTATTAATAAGGCTCATTTTTTGGTGACTAGGTATACACCGATGAATATTAGAAAACCACCTAGAATGATGGATGAGCTTAATGTTTCCTCTACAAGGATTATTGCAAACAGCACAGTTATCAATGGCTCTGCAAAAAGGAATGAACTGGTAACCGTTGCACCCACCTTTTTCATGACGTATAACCAAATGTAATAACCTAAAAACGAGCATGTGATGGCTAAATATAAGATTGCTAACCAGCCATTGAAACTTATTTTCACAAAATCGTGAAAAGAATTCTCAATTAAAGCGAAAGGAATCAAGCATAATCCTCCAAGCACATTCACGTATGTTGCAACTAAAAATGGATCATACTTATCCGTTATTTTCTTTCCCAGAAGACTATAGATAGCCCAGAGAATTGGTGTAGAAAGCAGAATTAAGCTTCCTAAAAGGAAAGTTGGATTTTCTGAAAAGTTTGTAGTTCCACCTGCAACCACGATATAAGTGCCTACTGCAGCGATTCCAATACCTAAAATTTGTCTTTTTGCTAAATACTCTTTGAATATTACCCTTGAGAAAATAGTTATGAGAATTGGCGAAAGTAAGCAGACTAGAATTGCTGCAATGGATGCTCCTGCCATTTGAATTCCAGTATATTGGGCTGTGAAGAAGAAAGTTACGCCGGTAAGCGCTAGAAGTAATAACACTGGAAAATCTCCCTTCTTAATTAAAAGTCTATAATTTTCCTTTCTTTTCCTCTCAACTAAAACTGCAATAACGAAGAGTCCGCCAGCAATAAGAAATCTGAAGGTTGCTATCGCAATAGGAGTCAAACCTTCTCTTAATGCTATTTTGACAACAACAAATGAGCTTCCCCAAAACAAAATAAGAATAAGCATTAAGAAAACGTTAAAGCGGCTAACTACCTTACCAATCATAGAAAACAACTTCTTTTATTTACATATAAAATGTTAAGCTGCAAATAACCATATAAACTGTGTAAAAATGGGCCGGGCCGGACTTGAACCGGCGACCTTTGGCTCGTAAAGCCAATGTCCTAACCAAACTAGACGACCAGCCCTTGTATTTTCGTTATTAGAGCTTGAATTTAAGTTTTCAATTTTACTGGTCAAAGACCTGGTCAAAACATCATCTTTACTGGTCATTAGTCTTGCTACTAACTGATTAACACTAAGATTCTGTTTAGATAGTTCACTATTGACCCATGTTTCACTATTCCTATGATAGACCCAATTACCATTAGTGTAATGTCTTACTCTAAGGTATCTGCCTTTATTGATTATCTGGAGTGTATCTACTCTATTGCATAGTTCACATTGTATCTTGGTCATATACCTAATCTCCTATATTGTTTAGAACTTACATGTCTATAGAAACTTGGTATATTTTCGTTATAGATTTCGTATATTGAATCCATACATATCACTACTATTGGAGTAGCTTATTAGGTATAAAAAGACCCCTACTAGAATTCTGAATGTTTGTCTAAGATTCCAGTACTATACTGAAGCATATATTCACTAATTGGACATTCATTACTGGTCAAATAACCATTTGATAGAAACTATGAAATTCTGTCTAAGATTCCTATTGTATTCTGGACTTCTAAACATCCTATTCTTAATGTTTCTGACCAATTGTACACTTGGAATCTTTAAGATTATTCAAACATCCATACATCATGGTCATAGGCTATATTCCATACAAGCTGATGTCCATTCCATATTGACCAGAAATAAACGAATAACTCTGGAGATATGGATGAAGAATGAAGTGCCTAGGAGTATAGTATAGGTTATAGGATATGTTTCCTAGGAGTATGTTATAGGATTTTGGATATTCCATTATGAGTCTAGGAGTAGGTCTATATGGTATAGGATATCTATTCTAGAGTATGGTAAAAGGTCTAAATAATTGATTCCTTAAATTGTTAATTATGAATGGAGAATATGAAGATACTAAATCCTGGAATCCATTCCTAGGTTGTAGGTTCAACTGTATCTATTGTTTTCCTAGTTTCCATAATGTAGTTGCCTGGTCAGGTAGAATGAAGAGATGTATTTTATGCCAGACCTACACTCCTCATGAACATCCAGAGAGATTGAATAGAATCCCTAGTAAGAAAGCTATCTTTGTATGTGAAGATGGAGACATTACCTTTGCTAGATATGAGTTTATGCTTAGAATTCTAGAAGTTATGAGAGAAGATAGAAGAGAAGGAAGGTTATGGTATCTACAAAGTAAGAATCCAGAATGTTTCAATAAGTATCTTAGTTTCCTTCCAGAAAATACCTGGTTACTAACAACTTTAGAGACTAACATAGATGAAGACTATCATGAGATTTCACAAGCACCTTTACCTTCTAGAAGATACAATGATTTCATAAATCTAGAATGGAGTAAGAAACTTCTGACTATAGAACCAGTAATGGATTTTGACCTTGAAATCTTTACAAAATGGATACTTGACCTAAAACCTAGAGTGGTCTTCATAGGATACAATTCTCATCCTGAGAGTGTTAAGCTTCCAGAACCAGATAGGAAGAAGCTCTGGAAACTTATCCACATACTAGAAGACAAGAATATCCATGTATTGAAGAAGGAAATGAGAGATAGAAGAGTAATGAAGAAGGCTTACAAAGATGCTTATCATCTACTTATCCAAGATAGTTAGTTTTAGAAACTTTGCCTGTTCTAGTATATTCTTCATATCGTTCTCTAAGTTTCCTAAGAATATCCTCTGGTAGGTCGTACAAGCATTTTAGGATTATATCGAAGACGTCTTCAGTCTTGTTAGTTAGTTCTTTGAATCTAGGTTCATTAATGAAAGACCTTATAGTTTCAGCAGTTAGTCTAGTCTCAGTTATCAACTGGAGGAGTCTATCCAGGTCTTTGTTAGGAGACTTTAGCAAATTGTCTATTTCACAGTTTAACGTATTTAAAGAATTATTTAGAGACCTAACAATTCCCAGTGAAACCTTGAACTCTTCACTTAAGATAGTCGCCTGATATTTGGTATCTAAGTTTTTGATTCTATTCTTACTATGATTTCTAAAATGATTCAGTAATGAAGAATAGGTAACGGGGTCTTTGTTGCCCTTAGCTCTCAAGTAGATGCTAGAAATCTTGGCACCCTTACTGTATAGGTCTTCATATTCTGGTAGGTATGGAGAAACACATGTTTGACATGTACGACCCATTCTAGTCAACCTCCCAGCTTCCAGTCTCTATGAAATATTCTTCATCTGGAGTAAGCTCATCATCTGGAACATCATGAAGTACTTTATCAAGACATTCTGCATGGATTAGACCAGCTAGTCCTAGAGGTATAACATTATCTCCTATACATAGTATCTTGTTACAGATGCTACAGACTAAGTTTCCATTGTTGTCTATAGAATTCCTGAATTTGGACCTTCTCATGGTCCTTCTCAATCTATTTGCAGTTAATGTCCTAGGTGTCAAATCTACCATTCCAATCAGTCTCCTAAGACTATAGACATAGATTCTACTTCTTGTTGAATCTTCTTCTTAGACTTCTTAGACTTCTTAATCTTAGACATACTATCACTTCTCTATAGTACCAAACATTACATGGTCTTATTTAAAGACCTATCATGTTCCAGTCTTCTCAGTTCATCACTTGTACTAGACCAGAAATATCTAACCATCTCTCTATAGTATGGAGTATTAGGGTCTATTTCAAAACAGTTGCTTAGATTTTTGAAGTATAGATAAGCATTCTTCCTTAGACACTTCAGTCTAGCTATTCTAAGTTCTATAGAAACCCTAGTGTTCTGTTTATCGAAGTCTTCCTTCCAATTATAATGTTTGCATCTACCATATCTTCTAAGTGTACAGTCTAGACAACTAGGCATATTGCTTTTCAATTTGTCTACATACTTGTATAACAATCGGACATAATCTACTCTATTGCTATACTTGACATAGTCATTTAGAGAAGTCTGTCTATATACAGGACCTTTAAATATGTCCTTGCTACTATCATCTATAGAAGTTGGAGGAGTCATTTCAATCTCTGACATTTTATCACCTTCCTCCTATGATAACTTCTTCTAATTTGTTATAGAAACTAGAAACTTTTGATTTGAGATCGACCTGGTCGATCCTATGTAGTAAGTGGAGTATAGTGTTCCTATGTAGAAGTCTGATTATAGTATGTTTGTAAGCATATTTGATATGTTGATCAACCTGGTCGATCCTACATTG
>Ga0078972_1002152_pt1 | contig 67375 bp, 51 predicted proteins | sample YelNatPaOPGAMG01_FD_67568 | JGI IMG/M metagenome (GOLD analysis project Ga0078972, IMG submission 67568) | Hot spring thermophilic microbial communities from Obsidian Pool, Yellowstone National Park, USA - OP-RAMG-01 (SPADES assembly) (version 2) | ecosystem: Environmental > Aquatic > Thermal...
TCAATAAGTCAACACTACCCCCCCATCGAAAAGAAGATCGCCTCCTATGAGGTATCGGGAGAACCGGGAGAAGCCGAACACAAAGAGATTCGCGACCTCTATCGGGGCCATCATCTCCTTTATCCGGGAGCGGCCCATCATCACGTCTCTGACTACCTCCTCCGGGCTTATGCCCCTCTGGGCTGCCTGAGCAGGCACCTGCCCCAGGGCCAAAGGGGTCTTCACGAACCCGGTGCTCACTGAGAAGGCCCGAATCTTCCCGTCTCCTTCCGCAGCTATGGACTGGGTGAGTCCCCTCAAGCCGAATTTCACGATGTTGTAAACTGGCTTGTGGCTCGTGCATATGTGGGCATGGATCGAGGCCATGTTCCCTATGACCCCTGTCCCGCCAGGGCTCTTGCGCATGTGAGGGATGACAAGCTTGGAAAGAAAGAAAGGGGCTCTCAACATGATCCTCTGCATGAGGTCGTATTTTTCCATGGGAAAGTTCTCTATGAGGTCTATGTGCTGGATGCCAGCTATGTTGGCCAGATACTTTATGGAGCCCATACAAGAGGCCTCATGGACGGCCTTTTCCATTTGCCCGTCATCTGTGAGGTCGCACTCTATGAAAACCACCTTTCCGCCCATCCCTCGGGCCATCTCGCAGGTCTTCTTTGCCCCTTCGACATCGATGTCCAGCCCCACTGTGGTGATCCCATTTGCCGCGCAGGCAATTGCAGTGGCTCTCCCTATCCCACTTCCGCAACCAGTGACTATGCAGACATTTCCACTGTGGAAATCAGGATCGGACAGCCTTAGCACATCTTCCGGCCTTATCTCCGGCTCCGCAAGCTCCACGAAACACCTCCCCTCTCGAAACTTTCGAGACCTTCCCCTGCAAGGAACGGGCCAGAAAGGAGAGAAGGGGAGCCAAAAGCGCCTAGGATGGCCTTCTCGAGCTTCCAAGGACGAAGGCTTGCCTCAGCCGAGCCTTGGGGTGTATAAAGGAGTGCCGTAGCAAAAAGGGAACATGTATCAAAGATGCTACGAGGGAGGGTCAGATGGCCATTTGTCCCATGGATCCTTCTCAGGAACTCGAGCTTCTGAGGTTGGTTTTCGAGAGCATCCACAGTGGCGCCATAGTCACTGACCCGCAAGGGAGGGTGCTCCTTCTCAATGGTCCCTACGCGAAGTTCCTCGGTGTGAAGGCGGAGGAGCAACTGGGCAGGCACTGCACCGAGGTAGTGGAGAATAGCCGCATGCATATAGTTGCCCAGACAGGGATCCCTGAGATAAACCACAGCCACAAGATAAAAGGCCGCACCATGGTGGTCCAGAGGATCCCCATATGGAAGGATGGAAAGGTCATAGCTGTCTACGGGCAAGTCATGTTCAAGGATGTGCAGGATGTAGGGAAATTGGCTCGGCGTCTTTCCCTTTTGGAATCCAAGGTCAAGATGTACGAGAGGGAGCTCCTCTCCTTGCGTTCGAGTCGCTACACGGTGGAGAGCATAGTGGGGGAGAGCGAGGCTATGGCCAAGCTCAGAAAGGAGATCCTGAAGGCAGCAGCCCACAATCTCCCAGTGCTCATAACCGGAGAGTCGGGAACTGGAAAGGAACTAGTTGCCCATGCGATCCACCATGCCAGCTCTAGGAGGGTCTACCCCTTTGTTCGCATAAACTGCTCCGCTATACCGAGGGATCTTTTCGAGTCCGAGCTATTCGGGTACGAGGGGGGCGCCTTCACCGGGGCCAGATCCAGCGGCAAGCCTGGAAAACTGGAATTGGCGCACAGAGGGTCTCTCTTTCTGGACGAGATAGGAGACCTTCCTCTGGAGATGCAACCCAAGCTCCTCAGGGTTCTGGAAGAGAAGGAGCTTGAGAGGGTAGGGGGCACAACGGTCATCCGCACTGACTTCAGGCTCATTGCAGCATCCAACCAGGACATGGAGAAGCTCGTGGCTCAGGGCCGCTTCAGGAGGGATCTCTTCTACAGACTGAACGTCATTCGTATCCACATTCCGGCCTTGAGGGAAAGGAGAGAGGATATTCTTCCCATAGCCAGTTCCATTCTGAAGAGGATGGCAAACGAGCTTTCCAGGCCGGAGCCAAAACTCCACCCAAGTGCCCAGAAGGCCCTGGTATCTTACAGCTGGCCAGGAAACGTGAGAGAGCTCGCGAATGCCCTGGAAAGGGCGTTCGCTTCCACAGATTCCGACACTATTGGCCTGGAGGACCTCCCCTTTTACCTCAGGGGAAGCCGCAAGAGAGGCCTCACGCCCCAAGGCCCGCGTCTTTCTCACCTGAGGGCAGAGGCAGAAAGGGAGGCGATCATTCAGGCCCTAGAGGCCTCGGGCCACAACAGGGCTGAGGCGGCAAGAGCCCTTGGAATCCACAGGACGCACCTCTACAAGAAGATGCGCAAGTACGGTATTCCAACTTCCAAAACTTGAGGGCCAGCCTGGATCGTCCTCCAAACTTCGCTATTTCAGATGCTCGAGCCCCCGAGCCTCCAATGCACCTCGGCACATCCCACATCAGCCCTATTTCAAATCATGGACCGAGAATCAGAAGCGCTCTCTGGCCATGGACCGCTTGGGCCGGGAAATGTGCTCACGCAAGTCCCCATGTGGGCTGATGGCGAATGACGCAGGCGAGCCCCCCAGGTGTAGCCGCTTTGATACGCAAGCCCCCACCATGGGGCGGGGGCTTAAAGTTCACTGTTGGAGGAAGCGGGTTATCACTTCCGAGGCCTGGGTTATGGCAGTCAGTCCGCCCAAGTGACCGTTTGGACTCTTGAGCTCGAAATACTCCACATGTTTTCCCAACTTTTTGAATATGTCCACGTGCTCCTTGACCTGTTCGGGTGGAAAGAGGAGGTCATTGTTGGCAGCGATCATGAGCACCTTGGCCTTGATGGCCCTGACTGCATCCTCGTAAGATGGGAAGCCATTGGCTATGTCGAAAAGGGCACAGGCCTTGTTGAGGTAGAGGATGGAGTTGGCATCGGCCGTCTTCGCCCTTGAGAGGCCTGCCTTGTAAAGGGCGTCGTGGACTAGGAACTCGTTCTCCATCGCCTTGGCAGGATCCTTTTCAGGATTTGCCCATTTTCTCCCGAAGCTCTGCTCCGCCCACTCGTAGCCTTGAGCGCTCAAAGTGGTGAGCATCAAGGAGTATATGACACCATCTGTGGGCTCCTCCTTTCCATAATAGTCTCCACCGTTCCACTTGGGATCCAGTTTTACGGGATCGGCCCAGAGCTTGCCCCATCCCATGAGCCACGGATGGAGCCTGGGTGTAGCTATGACGGGGATGGCTTTCTCCACGAAATCCGGATAAGAGACTATCCACTGGAAGGTCTGGAGTCCGCCCATGGAAGCCCCAGTCACAGCCTTGAGCTTCTTGACCCCAAGGGATTGGAGAAGCTTGTATTGAAGGTTCACGAAATCCTGGATCGTCACCACGGGAAAGGTCATTCCATAGGGTTTTCCAGTTGCTGGATTTATGCTGGCAGGTCCCGTGGTCACGACTTTGGGGTGCTTCGGGTTGAGATTACAGAGGGTATCGGAGCTAACAATGAAGTACTTGTTGGTGTCCAAGGGTTTTCCGGGACCTATGATTGCATCCCAGTAGCCAGGGGCCGGATCATCGGGAGAATACTTTCCAGCAGCGTGTGAATTCCCCGAATAGAAGTGGCATATGAGTATCACATTGTCTGCACTGGGCGCCATTTTTCCGTACGTCTCGTAGCCCACTTTCACAGGCGCTATTTTCTGGCCGCTCACCAACGTGAACTCGGGAAGCTCAAATACCTTCTTCTCCACGATCTCATCTAGGGCCCATGCCGAGGCTGCCAAAAAGATTGTCCCCAGGATGCAAATTGCTAAGAAGTATCGCGCCCTTCTCATTTCTAGGACCTCCTTTTTTGAGAATTTGTGGGCCTGAGGGGCCTTTGTCCCCATTGGGGGCCCCAAAAAAAGCTCTAGCAATTCCTCTGCCATGAAATATAGGGGGCTTGCCCTGGAGTCTAATCCAACTGGGCCCCAGAGTGCAAGGGCCAGGCTCGGGCATATCCGGTTGCCCCGCAAGGATCAGGCCATGGGACCTTGGGGTAGGAACGGATGGAGGCCTTGCAGGGAAGACCCGGGGAAACGGGACGGGAGGTTTCTCCCCTGTGGATGAACCAAGTGGGGTAGCGTAATGAGCATCGACATGACGCGAAGGTCGATTTTGGTTGGGCGGGCTATCAAGGGCCGCAGCGAGACTTTGCCTTCACCTGGGGGTCGGCCCATTGGGCCACCGGGTGTTCCACTGCCCCCATGATCATGTTATGCCTCGGCTTGGGTCCGGCCAGTCTTCGCCGACGCGAAGAGGGCATCCCCCGGGCATCAAGGGCCCCTTTTATCGTCACCGGATCCTACCCCGGTAGGTGATCCTTGCTGGGTTTTGCCCTTCTGGCGAGGGGCGTGCTCTCCACGCCCTGCAGCCCAAGGCCCTGTTTCGCCAAATACGTGATGTTCGCCAAGCCATTGAGGGTCCGCCTACCCCTTCGATCCCCATGAGATGCCTCGGTTGGCCTTGGGCCCACATTTCCAGTTGTGGGGAGCGAATGCCTCGTCCGGAAACTTATTTGCCTTTGGGGGAGGGATCATAAGGGGGGTCGACTGAAAGGAGACAAGAGTGGGGAGGACGGCTCGTTCCCGGCCCCCCCCGGATCTCTTTCCCGGTCGTCGTGGGGGGCTCCTCCATACCCCGCCTGCCACTACTGCCAATCCCATTCTAATTGGCCATGGATCCAAGTTTCCTCAAGGCCCTAGCCTCTATTTGCCTAATCCTCTCCTTGGTCAGGCCAAAGAGCCTTCCAACCTCCTCGAGAGTGTGGGAGTTGTCGAGATCTATGCCGTACCTCAGCCTCAGGATCACTTCCTCCCTCAGGGGAAGCGTCCTCATCCCCTCCCTTATCCTCTTCCAGAGGTCCTCCCTTATCAGGCTTTCGTCGGGAAGAGGCTGGTTTTCATCCTTGGTAACCTCCTGGAGATCCAGGCCATCATCCGTCATGGGCGCATCGAGGGATAGGGGCTCCCTCATGACCTCTCTCAGGATGACCATCTCGGAATCCTCGGCGGAGTCGATCGCCTCTTCCCACTGATCCTCGCCTTCCGGGGTGGAAGGCTCCTTTTCGGTCGAACGCATGTGCTGCTGATACTTCTCGAGCATATGAGTTGGGATCCTGATGAGTCTCCCGGACTGTTGGATGGCCCTCAGCATGGCTTGCCTGATCCACCATGTGGCATATGTGCTGAACCTGTAACCCATCCTGTAGTCGAATTTCTCCACAGCCCTTATGAGACCTATATTACCCTCCTGAACCAGATCCTGGATGGAGAGGCCCCTCCCCTGATATCGATTGGCCAGGAAGACCACGAGCCTCAGGTTTGTGGTTATGATCCTCTCTTTTAATTGGGAAAGCTCCCTTTCGAGCCTCATCCTCCGGGAAGAAAACTCGGGGTCCCCTGGATCCAAGCGGGTCAGAGCCTCGGTCTTCTCCTCCAGGGATTTGAAAAGCTCCACCGTCTCCTCGTGTCTGAGGAGGGGTAGGGAGTTGACCTCCCTCATGTACTGCTGGAGGGTGTAAGAGGCTGGGGCGGGCTCTCCTTCCTCCGAGGGAAAAGGCTCGGAGAACTCCTCCTCGGGGAGCTCGTCGGTCTCATCCAGGATCATCATCCTCTCTTCTATGAGGGCTGGGTTCATTTGGCACCTCCTTCTCGTTACGGGCTCTCGATCCCTTCCCAACTTTTAGACGAAATGAGATCCCAAAAGGTTTCATTACCGAAATTCTAGCCAAATTTTTCGCCTGACCTCCCTTTCTCAGCTGGCCTGGGATATGGTCTTGAGGAGATAAGCTTCGATGAAGGGGTCTATCTCTCCGTCTAGGACTGCTTCCACGTTCCCTATTTCCAAACCCGTTCTGTGGTCTTTGACAAGCCTATAGGGTTGGAGCACGTAGGACCTTATCTGGCTTCCCCAGGCGATCTCCTTCTTTCCTTCGTGGAGCTCTTCCATCTTCTGGGCCTGTTGCTGCTTGTAATACTCGTAGAGTCTCGCCCTCAAAATCGTCATGGCCATGGCGCGATTGCGGAGCTGGGACCTCTCGTTCTGGCACTGAACAACTATCCCTGTGGGGATGTGAGTTATCCTCACTGCCGAGTCTGTCTTGTTCACGTGCTGGCCCCCAGCCCCTGAGGAGCGGTAAGTGTCTATGCGAAGATCCTTCTCGTCTATTTCCACTTCCACCTCCTCCACCTCCGGATAGACGAAAACCGAGGCGAAGGAGGTGTGTCTCCTCTTGCTGGCATCGAAGGGGGATATCCTCACCAGCCTGTGGATCCCGACCTCTCCCTTCATGTAGCCATAAGCGTAGTCCCCTTTGAGCATGAAGGTGACGCTCTTTATCCCGGCCTCATCCCCTTCCAGGTAGTCCAAGATATCCGCCTCGAATCCCCTTCTCTCAGCCCACCTCAGATACATCCTGAGGAGCATCTCGGCCCAGTCCTGGGCCTCTGTGCCTCCTGCCCCTGGGTGAATGGCTACGATGGCATTTCCAGCATCGTACTCGCCATTTAGGGCCTGTCTCAGCTCCAACTCCTGGAGCTCCTTGGCGAGGGACTTGACCCTCTTGGCTATCTCGGCCTCGGTCTCCGGATCCTCCTGCTCCTCCACGAGCTCAATCAATACGGAGATCTCCTCCGCCTCCTTCCAGAGCTTCTTCCAAGGCTCGGTGACTCTCAGAATCTGGGAGCGGGTCCTGCTCGCCTCTCTCGCTTTTTGGGGGTCATCCCAGAAGTGGGGATCCGCTAACTGAGTGTCCAACTCCAGGAGCTTTCTCTCTTTGCCATCGAGATCAAAGATGACCTCGCAGGAGTTCCAGTTTTTCCCTAATTCTCTCTAGTCTCTCCTTCCATTCTGGCGAGAGCATTTCTCCTCCTTCTCTTGGTCCTTGCCAAGGCTCCTAGGCCCATGGCCACAAGCGCCGCGCAGCAGGCCCAAGGAAAAATCTCTCCATGGACGCTGTAAAACGAGTTTACATCCACGAGATCCACAAGGTCAACGATGGTCGCCCTCTCGAAAAGGGGGGTTTGGGATCTCACCCTTCCACAAGGGTCTATGGTAGCGCTAATCCCAGTATTGGCGGCCCTCACGATCCATCTCCTGTTCTCCACAGCTCTCATTGCTAACATGGAAAGGTGCTGATAGGGGGCCGCAGTCTCTCCGAACCAGGCATCGTTGGTCAGATTCACGAAGAGATGAGCCCCAAGTCTCGCCTCCTCTCGGAAGATATCAGGAAAGATGCTCTCAAAGCATATGGTCACGCCCAACTTCGCCCCGGTCGACGAGCCGAGCCATCCGAGGCTTTCTCCTGGAGAGAAATCCCCTATGGCCGTGATGAGTTCCTTGATGAAAGGAAAGAGCCCTCTCAATGGGAGATACTCTCCGAAGGGGACGAGGTGCGTCTTGTCGTAAGAGCCCAAGACCTTTCCTCCAGAGCCCAAGAGATAAGCTCTGTTGTAGAAGACCGCCTGCCCATTCTTCACACCGAATGCGGGTGCTCCGAAGACTATGTCCGCATCCAACGTAGATGCAGCCTCCAAAAGCCTCTCCCTCAATGGCCCCTCCTTCTGGAAGAAAAAAGGCAAAGCTGTCTCAGGCCACACAACCAGCCTCGCTCCCTTCTCCAAGGCGAGTCTCCTGGTCTCTTCCAGGTAGAGGGAGAGGGTTGCCTCCTGAACCCTTGGCTCCCATTTCATGGACTGTTCCATGTTCCCCTGCACTATGCCCACCTTGAGCTTGGGAGATACCCGGGAGAGATCCTCTGTTTGGGAAATCCTCCATTCCCCATAATACCAGACCGCCGAGACCAAAAGACCCGCCACCAGAATCCCACCCAGAGAAAGAAGCCTCTTCTTTCTCTCGCCCAAGGAGACAATGAGACTGGAGATTGCTGAATTGGCTCCAAGGAGCAAGAATCCAACCCCGTGGATGCCAGTTATGTCAGCTATCTGAACAAGTGGGAGGAGCTTCCACTGGGAGTAGCCCAGAAGGGCCCAGGGGAATCCCGTGAGAAGAACGCTCCTTAGGGCCTCGGTGAGGGTCCATAAAATGGGAGCTAGCCAGATGGAATGGGCCCCTGCGGCCCTCAACACGACGAGACCCCAAAGGAAAAGGGCCCAGAATCCAGCCAAATACAGGACCAGGAGCACCATGACCCCCACTGCCACGATAAGGGGGAGCCTTCCATAGACCTGCATGGTGTCTGTGAGCCAGTAAAGGAGAACTCCGAAATGGACCGCTCCTGCAGCCCAACCAGCGAACAGGGCCTCCTTGGGCCTCATCCCTCGAGCTTCACAGAGAAGAGGCACCAACCCAACCCACGCCAAGGGCCACACGTTCCAGTGGGGAAAGGACAGGGCAGCGAGCACCCCCGATACCGAGGCCAGAAAGAAGCTCCTCTTCCTCATGGGGCCTCCCCCCCTTTCTGGGGGTTCCTCACTGGATGGGCTCGTTCTTCCAGGATGGCCATCACTGCTGGGGCAATGTCCTCTATACCCTCAATGGAGGCCGCGATCTCCTCTGCGTTGGGGCCCCAGATCAAGGTGGGAACTGGATTCCTAGTGTGAGTCTTGACGGATAGGTCCTCCAAGTTGCCATGGTCGCTACATACGAGAAGATGGGATGAACTCGGGTCCAGTCCCTCCAGGACCCCTTCCATGAACTCCTCGACCCTCTGGAGCTGAGCTACGGCTTCTCGGAGATCCTGCATGTGGCCTGCCAAATCCGTCAGGGAATATTCGTAAAGGACCAGGTGAAATTCTCTGGATATGTTTGCGAGGATCCTTCCAGCCTTTCTCGGTGTCCAGAGAGGGAGCCTTTCCCCCCTTTTTATGAGCTCGGAGTTCGTGAATTCGTGGTGGAGGGCTCTTTCCCCCTCTATATCCCTCACACCCAAAAGGCACTGACCAGCCATCTCAGCTGCCAGGGCCATGGCTCCCCTGAGTCTCCTTTTTAGAATTGCTGGATGAAGGGGTCTGAATGCGTTCACGTAAGAGACCTTCAATCCCATACCCTTGGCTCCGGAAAGGAGGTTCCATTTGGCAAGAAGTTTTTTGAGGGAAGGTGTTGGGAATCCAGGGACATGCCTTCCCAGGATTTTCGCCGCATTGGACCCTGTTAGGATGGAGACGTGGCCAGTTGCGCTTTGGGGGAGGCCAGGAACATCCAGGTGGGCCCTTGTGGGAATGCCCACTCCTTCGAAGGGAATGGGGCTCAGAGCCCCTGGATGGACATTTCTGAAAAATCTGGATGCGGATCTCATGGGCTCAAGAAGGCCTTCGGGGGGAATCCCCACGCCATCTACGAGGATCACTATGAAAGAGGCACTCACGGTGCGTTCCACGGTCTTCCAAGGCCCCCATTGATCAGGGGGTCTCATCCTACCTGTGAGGCTCGCCCCGAAGCCAGAATTCCCCAAGCCCCCACCATTGTTAATGGCCCTTGACCTCGGGTAATAGGGGCTCATCCCCCCTCTATCCCTCAGCATATTCCCCTCAACCATCGCTACATCCGGAGCTCGAACGCGATGTGCTTCTCAGTACGGATGGGTTTTTCCCAATCAGGCCCATTTCCCCAGAATCTCAAAGGGCTCTCATGAACTCGGGCCTCAGAAATCTCTTGTCCCTGGTTGAGAGCACCTTCTGGATGAGCATGAGGGCCTGTTCCTTTTCTTGAGGGAGCCTCGCCTTGAGGGGAAGGTAGTTGGATGCATGGTTGGATGTGAAGAAGCAATTCGTGAAACTGGAGTTCGCTATCATCATCCCCAGCTCCTCTATGAGCTGGAAAGTGTCGGGGAGCCTAAAATCGCCCCTTCTCATCTCCTCGTGGAGGGGTGTTCCGGGCACGACCATGAGGGTCAGGGCTCCAACATAATGGGGGTCCATCTCGCTCAAAAGAGAGGCTGTCTCGAGTGCGTGCCTTGTGCTTCCTTCCACTCCACCTATCCCCAAAAGGACCGTGACCGAAAGGAGGATCCCTGCCTCCTTCACCTTGAGGCCAGCCTCGAGGAGGCGATTTCCATTAGCCCCCTTCCTAACCCTCTCCAGGACCTCGTTGTCTCCTGACTCGACCCCCAAATACACTATCCCCAGCTTTCTCTTTCTCAACTCCTCGAGTTCCGCAAGGGTCTTGTTCCTTATGGACCTGGCATTGGCGTAGATACCGATTCGCTCCAGATTGGGAAAGCTCTCACAGAGGAGGTCCATTATTGGAAGGAGCCTCTTCTGGGGGATGACAAGGGGGTCCCCATCGCAGAGAAAGATTCTCCTCACACCCTTTGCCCATATGGAGGCTTCCCTCACATCCTCCGCTATTTCCTCAAAGGTGCGGATGCGAAATCTCCTTCCCTTGTATGTGGGACAGAAGGTGCACCTATTGTGGGAGCACCCTATGGTGACTTGCAGGATCAAGCTCTGGGCCTCACTGGGAGGCCTTATGATTATCCCCTCATAACGCATTTGTTTCCCTGAGAGTTTGGGTGTGGGCTACCCTGTTACCGCCGCTTCTTTTGGCCCTGTACATGGCTTCATCCGCCTCTCTTATGAGGTCTTCCATGGTTCCCCCTTGGGGGGTCAAGGAAGCCACCCCCAAGCTCAAGGTACAGTGGTCTATCTTCTTATCAGCAAAGGCCTTTCTTATTCTCTCCGCCACCTTTCTCCCCTGCTCGAGGTCCGTCTCCACGAGGAGAACCGCGAACTCATCTCCCCCGTACCTGTATGCCGTATCCACATTTTGCCTTATGGATGAGGCCAATATCTGAGCCAAAGTCCTGAGGACCTCGTCTCCATCGAGATGACCGTGGGAGTCATTGTAATCCTTGAAGTGGTCCACATCCAGGATTACCAATGCCAGGTGTCTCCCCTGGCGCTTGGCCCTCTCCACCTCCTCCTGAAGCCTCTGATAGAAGTATCTTCGATTGTAGAGTCCTGTGAGGCTATCGTGAATGGAAAGATAAAGGAGCTCGGCCTTGAGCTCCCTCTCCCTCACTATCCTCTTTATTTTCGCCAAGAGTTCGTCCTGGTGGAAGGGCTTGGCTATGAAATCTGCAGCCCCCGCCTCGATGACCTGGAGAAATGTCTCCCTCGTGTCGAAACCTGTCATCATCATCGCGTCCACATCCGGGAAGTGAGCCCTCACCTCCCTGAGAAGCTCCATCCCGTCCATCCCTGGCATCCTGATATCGCATATGAGGATGTCCACTCGTTCCTCTTGAAGGATGCGGAGGGCCTCCTCCCCGCTTCGAGCCACAAGACAATCGTATCCTCCATGTTCCACTATCTTCTTCAGGGACTCGAGGACCACCTCCTCGTCATCCACTATCAACACCCGGATCCCCATCCACTCCTCTCCCTGGAAAAACGCCCAGGATATTAACCTGAAATGGCCTCCATGTAAAGAAATAGGAGAGGATCTCTTGTCCCTCCCTCCTTGGGGTAAAAAAGAAAAAAATTCGGCAAAGCGCGGAAACAAAGGCCCTCGGTGGCTCACCTCTCTCACCATCTCTTGTGGCACCAGCTTTTCAGACATCTGGCCGAGGCCCTAGATGCCGCAGAGAGGGCCTTGAGAAATTTTTCGCTTCTAAAACCCTTTTTCCACTTGAGGGTCCAGAGCTCGTCGCTCACAACGAGAACACACACGAGGGGAACTCCCCTGAAGCTCGCAACAGTCATGAGAGCTGAGCTCTCCATGTCCACCGCCAGAACCCCTTGCCTTTGAAGCTCCATGACCTTTGCCTTTGTCTCCCGGAATACCGCATCCGTGGTCCAGACCTTTCCGAGGACTGGCTCCATCCCTTCCTCTTCCAAGGCTCGACACATCTCCCTCAGCAATCCGGCGTGGGGGGCGGTATTCACCCCTGGGGCCAAATAGTGGGGAGAGGTTCCTTCCTCCACTACGGATGCTTCTGGAAGGACTATCGTGCCAATGGGCACTTTTGCCTGGAGAGAGCCGCAAGAGCCGAGCCCTATCACGGCCTTGGCTTCCAGAGCCACCAATCTCTCGAGAAGCGTGACCGCAGCAGGGGCCCCAAAGGCAGGCCCCACAACCCCGACCATCTCCAAAGGCGGCTCACATCTCCTCAGGGTCCAAAAATCCAATCTCCTCCTTGACGATCCAGCGAGCCCGAGGCAATGGACCACTGTTTTCATGTCAGGAGGAGTGAAGCACATGATAATGCCTGGTGGCACCCTCTCCTCCCTCTTCCCCCTCCTGGGCTCTATCACCACCTCCTCATAACCTTCCGCCATCCCCGTCACCCCTTGCCACATGGTCCATCCCATGGAATGGGCGGGAAACGTTCTCCCTCTCGATCGCCTATGAATTCCATCTCCATGAATCCACACTGGGGGCATTCCACCGTGGCCCTCATGATGCCCCTGGTGAACGCCTTCCATTGGGTCTCCCTCCTCATCTGCACCTCGGGCCGAAGATCCCCCTTGTCCATCTCCCAGAGAGGGATTATGGGGCCTCTGGTCTTGGGAAAGTCCAAAAATATCCTTTTCACCCTGATTCTCCTGGAACTGCATCTGGGACAGCACCCCACTTTGTCCCAAACCCAGAGAAAGAGCTTGAGGTCCATGAGGTCCTTTCTCAGAAGGGGAGGAGCACCCATCACAATCCATCTCCAGGAGCCAGGCTCAGAAGCCAGCCCTTGCACCAGACAACCCGTGCATCCCACAGCCTTCCAAAGGGTCAGGGCTTGGCGGCCGCAATTGGGACAAAAAGTCTTCCTCTCACTCTTTTCTCCATCCAGTAAGAGTCCCTCCCAAAGGCGCAAGAGCCCATCCAGATCATGAGGCTCATCGCTTGTGCGAGCCCAGATGAGGGAGTGCTGGCCTAGCTGGAATTCGGGCCTTGGTCTTCGAAAGGGGATGGGCCCGGACTTTGACCCATCCACGATCAACTCTCCCACAAGATCCGAGATGACCTCCGCCGAGACCCCAGAGGAATATTGGAGCCACATGGGCTCGAGGGGATTTAGCTCATGCCTTCTCTGCGCGAACAAGAGCTTCCTGGGGACATACCTTCCCCTGCCTGCTTGTTGGAGGCCTACGAGCTGGATGAAGCTGGATAGATTCTCGGGCAGGATCTCTATCATGGGGGAAGCCCGTCAAACCACTTGTCGAGTTCTCGGTCTTGAAAAATCATCTTCCCAAGATTACCATCCTGAGCCAAAGCCCGCGAGGCCGAAAGATGCAAGGCGGGTGATCCCCTTTTCAGGGCCCCTTGGGGCCATCTGAGGGGGAAGATGGGGAGGACCGGAGTCATGGGAGAAAAGTCTTTGGGAAAGGCCAAGATCTTCATAGGTTCCTTTTTCCTCTGCGCACTCATGGGGTGTGTTGCCGAGACCTATTATTATAACCCTCCTCCTCCGCCACCTCCCAGGCTCTTTCCAGGAGACCTGAGGATCACGGATTTGGAGATGAGGCCAGATCCCATCCTCTCAGGGGAAAGGCCGGTCTTCTCTGTAACTGTCCTCAATACCTCGGTGGTCTCGGGCCGGGTGCGCCTTCTCATCTGGGACAGGGACGAACTTGTGGCCGAGGCAGTTGGGGTTTGGATCCGTCCAGGGGAGAACGTCGTGACCTTTCCCAGAAGCAGCTACAGGTTCCACAGATCGGATCATTGCTTCACTGTAGAGGTGGACATAGAAGGAACGAGGCATCCCGTGGACCTGGCCAGACGCTTCTGTGCCAGAAGGACCCCTAGGGGATGGACCCTCTCGCCTTGATGGAGCCCTCCGGAAAAGATGGGCGCTGGGGCTCCTCAGTGAAAGAAGGGAAGCCTCACGAGGAGGAGAAAACCGTTAGCGCTCAGCATGGCTCCCACGGCTGCTAGCACTATGGAGAACCCATACATGAGCGGGGATGTGGAGAGAATTGCCACAGTGGCCATTACTATGGCTATCTGAAGCAACACCTCGGCATAATCGAAGTAGGGATCCTTGTCCCTGTTCAAATCCCTCTCGTGCTCTAGTCTTCTGGCTTCTGCCTCTATCTCCTTCTTCTCTGAGTTGTAACGTCTCTCCTCTTCCTCTACCTTTTTTCGCAGTTTCTCGTAGTGATCTCGGACCTCCTGGCTCACCCCTTCTCCCCTCTCCAGAAGTCCCGCCTCCAAGCGCATCTTCTCTATCCTGTAGAGGTGCTCCCTTATGACCTTGGCCTGATAGTAAGCCCACTGGTCCGAGGCCTGTTGCTGAGCGAGGAGCATCTCCTTCATGGCATTATTGCCCCCTAAGGATGTGACAGCCAAGATCACGGCATAGATGGCGGTGGTGAGAGCGACCTTCCTCGTGAAGGCCTTTTCCCTTATCTCGCTCATCTCTTCGGGATCCGGAATCTCTATCTCAGCCATTGTCCCCTCTTCCTCCTTGGCCAACCAATGTCCCAGACTCGAAGGTCTTCTATTATGGCTTGCCTTGTCCTGGAAAAAAAGGGGACAGGAGGTCCGTTGAATACCCGATGGATGAGGGCTTAGACTATTCTTTTGAGGCGGAGAATCTCTTCTCTGCTCTCTTGGGATGGGCATTTATCCCTTTCAGGCGATCTCGAGAATCTCCCCATGGAAGGAGAAGAAATTTTTGACAGGATGAATTTCGGACCCGCCATAGAACTTAGGAATGTTCGGCAGAACAACCTCAAGGGCTTCGATCTCTCCATACCCATAGGGAAGTGGATCACCATCACTGGTCCTTCTGGCTCTGGAAAGTCCTCCTTGGCAATGGATGTCCTCTACGCCGAGGGTCAAAGGAGGTACGTCGAGACCTTCTCCGCTTATGCGAGGCAATTCCTCGAAAGGATGGATAGGCCAAGGGTGGACGAGGTGAGGGGAATACCTCCAGCCCTGGCCATAGAGGGGAACCAGCCTGTTCGCACCTCCCGCTCCACCGTGGGGACAATGACCGAACTGACGGACTTTCTCAAACTCCTTTTCGCTAGGATGGCCGTCCCCCATTGCAGCAACTGTGGCATCGAGATCCAAAAGAGCACTCCGGAGACTATATGGGTAGAGTCCCGAAGCTGGCCCCAGAATGGCTCGTGGAACATATCCTTCCCACTGGAAGTCGAGGGAAGGGATATCCAGGAGATTCGCTCCGGCCTCTTGAGGATGGGTTTTTTCCGCATTGTGAGAGGGGCCGAGGTCATCAACCTGGAGGATTGGACTCAAGGGCCGGGGGAAGATCGGATTCATGTGCTCGTGGACAGGTTCCCGGCCTCCTCGGGCGACAGGGGCAGGTTCGTGGATTCCCTGGAGATGGCCTTCAGGTACGGGAAAGGCTGGGCCACCTTCCATTTCCCCGATGGCTCCACCAGGACATTCAGCAACCTCTGGAGGTGCAGCAGATGCGGCAAGGAGATAAAGGAACCCCCAGCCAATCTATTCTCCTTCAATAGTCCAGTGGGGGCCTGCCCCTCTTGCAAGGGATTCGGAAGGATCATCGACATAGATCCTGAGCTTGTAGTGCCAGAGCCCTGGCGCACAATAAGGCAAGGGGCAATAAAACCTTTCGCCACCCCCGCAGCCCGCCAGGAGTTCCAGGATCTTCTCGCCTTCTGCAGGCGAAGAGGAATTCCCGTCGATGTGCCCTGGTACAAGCTACCTGAGGAGCAGAGGAGGGCGATATTCGATGGCGAGGATGGGTTCTACGGGATAAGGGGTTTTTTCCAGTGGCTGGAGGAGAAGTCCTACAAGATGCACGTTAGGATCTTCCTCTCCAGGTTCAGGGCCTATCTCCCTTGTCCACAGTGCAAAGGGGCCAGGTTGAGGGACGAGGCTCTCCAATGGCGGATCGGGGGCAAGACCCTGCCCGAGATATGGGCTATGGATGTGGAAAGGGCCCTCGAGTTCTTCTCCTCTCTTGAGGGCGAAGACGGAGGAAACCCAGTTCTCGGTCTGCTCCTTTCGGAAATGAAGAGCAGACTCTCTTACTTGCGGGATGTGGGCCTCGGGTATCTCACCCTCGACAGGCCCTCTAGGACCCTTTCGGGTGGGGAACTGGAGAGGGTGCTTCTCACTAGGGCCCTCGGCTCGAGGCTCGTGAACACCCTCTTTGTCCTCGATGAGCCGAGTGTGGGGCTCCATCCAAGGGACACAGAGAGGCTCGCCTCCGCTATAAGGAAACTCGTGGAACAAGGAAACACAGCGGTGGTAGTGGAGCATGATCCGGACCTCATAACCAGGGCGGATCTCATCCTCGACCTGGGGCCAGGTGCAGGGGAAAAGGGTGGGGAGATCGTCTATTTCGGCCCATATCAGGGGATGAGAAGGGCAAACCGTTCCCTCACTGCCCAGTATCTCATGGGCGAGAAGAGAATACCCCTGCCCGACAAAAGGAGGCCCTTGGAGGGGAAGAACTGCCTCTTTCTCAAAAATGTCCGCCACAATAACCTCAAGGGCATCGATGTCAGGATTCCCCTCGGACTTTTCGTCTGCGTCACAGGGCCATCAGGGTCTGGAAAGAGCAGTCTCATCATGGAGGTGCTGTACAGGGCCCTCCTCAGGGCCAAGAGGCTCCCAGGAGAAAGGCCTGGTCTCCACGAAAGCTTGGAGGGGGCCCATTTGATCAGGCGGGTTGAGCTTGTGGACCAAGGGGGCCTGGCCAGGACATCGAGGGCCAACCCAGCGACTTACAGCGGGGTATGGGAAGAGATTCGACGGATATTCGCCGAGCAGCCCATGGCCACATCCAGGGGATGGGGGCCGAGGATGTTCTCGTTCAACGTGCCAGGAGGAAGGTGCGAGAGTTGCGCCGGCGAAGGGTTCCTGAGGATAGAGATGCAGTTCCTTTCGGATGTGCTCCTCAGGTGTCCGGACTGTGGGGGGAGAAGGTTCCTGGGTCCTGTACTGGAGGTGAAATACAAGGGGAGATCCATAGCCGATGTCCTGGAAAGCACAGTTGATGAGGCCCTCGAGCTGTTCGGCGATGTGGAATCAATAAGGAGGGAGCTCGAGCCTCTAAAGAGAATGGGTCTCGGATATCTGACACTCGGCCAGCCCCTGAGCACCCTTTCGGGCGGTGAGGCTCAGAGACTCAGGCTAGCCAAATTCCTCTCCTTTTGGGAGAGGGAGGTTCTCTTCCTATTGGATGAACCCACAAAGGGGCTTCACCTGGACGATGTGAGGGGTCTTGTCGAGGTATTGCAGGAACTGGTGGACAAGGGTAACACGGTCGTTGTCATAGAGCACAACCTGGAACTGATAAAGTGCGCTGACTATGTCATAGACATGGGTCCTGAAGGAGGAGAGGGTGGAGGATGGGTTGTTGCCGAGGGACCTCCAGAGAGGATAGCGCAAGAGCCAAGGTCTCCCACGGGGATCTATCTGAAAAGCGTCCTGGATGGAACCCCAAGGGTGGACCTGAGGACCGCCCATGCCGAGAAGACTAAAGGGCCCGAAGGGGAGGCCACTCCCTTCATGGCCATAAAGGGCGCGAGGGAGCACAACCTGAAGAACATCTCCCTCGAAATACCCAGGGATAAGCTCGTTGTGATCACAGGGGTCTCGGGTTCGGGGAAGTCCACCCTGGCCTTCGACATATTGTTCAACGAGGGACAGAGACGATACCTCGAGAGCCTTCCCGCTTATGTGAGGCAGTACCTCAAGATCCTCGAGAGGCCCGATGTGGATCTGGTCTCTGGTGTCCCACCCACAGTGGCCATTGAGCAGAGAACCGCCATGGCTGGTAGGAGATCCACGGTGGCCACACTCACTGAGGTCTATCACTACCTGAGGCTCATGTTCGCGAAGGTGGGCATTCAGTATTGCCCATCTTGCCAAATCCCCATATCCACTGGTGGGCTCACCTCGGTCATGGAGGCCCTCCTCGAGAGATTCATGGGGAAAGAGGTCTCCATAATGGCACCAATTGTGGTGGGGAGAAAGGGCCTCCACAAGATGGTAATGAGAAGGGCCGGGAAAGTGGGGATCCCCTGGGTGAGGGCAGATGGCAAGTTTTATCCCAGCTCCGATCCCCCCGATCTCGACCGATACAGGGAACACTGGATAGAGTGGGTCGTTGCCAAGGACTTGAAGGTGGAGGAGGGGAACCTCTCCACCTTGCAAGAAGCTGTGGAGAGAGCAATGGCCTACGGGGAGGGGACGGTCGTGGTCTTCTCCCCTGGGGAGAAGGAAGAGACTTTCAGCCAGATGAGGCAATGCCCCAAGTGCTCGAGAGGTTTTGGAGAGCTGGATCCTAGGCATTTCTCCTTCAATAGCCCCATGGGTGCATGTCCCAGGTGCCAAGGTCTTGGAGCCATCGAGACACAATGGGGCCTGAGGGAGTGCCACGAGTGTCGAGGTAGCAGGCTGAATTCCAGGGCCAGGTCGGTTAAGGTCCTGGGCATGTCCATAGATGAGATGGTCTCCATGACCGTCATCGAGGCCTACCAATTCTTCAGCCAAGTGAACTTCAGAGGAGCGGCCAGAGAGGTCGCAGATCCCCTTCTCAGGGAGCTCAGGACCAGGCTAGAGACGCTCATTCGGCTGGGAGTGGGTTATCTGGAGCTGGGAAGAGCTGCCGATACCCTCTCAGGAGGGGAGGCGCAGCGAATAAGGTTGGCAGCCCAGTTGGGCTCGAACCTCAGGGGTGTGTGCTATGTGCTGGATGAGCCAACAATAGGTCTTCATCCCAGCGACCACGAGCTCCTTCTGGAGAGCCTATTGGAGCTCAGGGACAGGGGAAATTCCGTCATAGTCGTTGAGCACGACGAGGAGACCATAAGGAAGGCTGATTGGATAGTGGATCTGGGTCCAGGTGCGGGCCGCCACGGCGGGGAGGTCGTGGCCCAGGGTACCTGGGAGGAGCTCATGCAATCAGGAAGGTCCATAACCGTGAAGGCCCTGGAGGCGAGAAGAGAAAGGCCCCCTCTTTTCAGGGGAAGAGAGGCCAAAGATGGCTCTTTCCTGGTCATCCGCAACGCTCGTCATCACAACCTCAGGGGCATAGATGTGAGGATTCCCCTGGGCACCCTCACATGCGTCACAGGGATATCTGGATCGGGAAAGAGCTCTCTGGTCCAGGAGGTGCTTTACAGGGGGCTCAGGAAGCTCTTGGGAAGAGGGCAAGGGGACTCAGGCGAGGAGGAAGTGGGACTTCACGACTCCATAGAGGGATGGGAGGCCCTGGAGAGGGTGCTGGAGGTGGATCATTCCCCCATAGGGAGAACTCCCAGGTCCACTCCAGCCACCTACGTCAAGGTCTGGGACGAGATAAGAAAGCTCTTCGCCGGTCTTCCCGAGGCAAGGGCGAGGGGCTACGGCCAGGGGAGGTTCTCCTTCAATGTGGCGGCAGGAAGGTGCCCTGTTTGCGAGGGCCAGGGGCTCATAAGGAAGGAGATGAACTTCTTGCCGGATGTCTACGTGCCTTGCGAGGGGTGCGACGGCCTCAGATTCAATAGAGAGACCTTGCAAGTGACTTACAAGGGTAAGAACATAGGCCAGGTCCTCCAGATGACAGTCGAGGAAGCACTGGAGTTCTTCTCTCAGGTCCCTCAAATAAGAAGGCCCCTCAAGGTTCTGAATGATCTCGGGCTCGGATACCTCGGACTGGGTCAAGCGAGTCCGACCCTGTCCGGAGGAGAGGCCCAGAGGGTGAAACTCGCAGCTGAACTCGCAAGGCCAAGCGGGGGGAGAAACCTCTACATCCTGGACGAGCCCACAACGGGCCTACATATCCTCGATGTGGAAAGGCTCATAAGGACGCTCCACGAACTCGTGGACAGGGGAGATACCGTTGTGGTAGTGGAACACCAGCTAGATGTGATAGCCGCAGCGGATCACATCATAGACCTGGGTCCGGGAGCTGGAAAAGAAGGTGGAATGATAGTTGCGGAGGGATCTCCCATGGAGATTCTCAAATTCCAGGACCGATCCCAGACTGCGAGGTGGTTGAATCTCCATCTCTCAGGTCATGGAAGGAGAGAGGTAGGGATTTCTGGATAGGTCGCCCAGTCCAACCTGAGCCCTCGAAGAAGACCGCCTTTGGTGATGGGTCGAGGAGGTTCTCCGGAGGCAGAATCCGGCTTCATAGCCAAACCTCTCAGGCTTCCTTGGGAAGGGCGTCATGGTGGCCTCTTCTGGAGGCGATGCGTTTTTTCGTCTCCTCTTCGGGTAGCTCCCTCACCTGGAAACCTGCTTCCTTTATGAGGGCCCTGAGCTCTTGACCCTCCATAACCTCCTTCTCGAGAAGGGTCCTCGCCACCTTCTCCAGAAGCTCTCTTCTTTCCTCGAGTATCTTCCTCACCCTCTGATGGATGGACCTCAGGACCCTCTCTATCTCATCGTCTATGAGCTTTGCCCTCTCCTCGCTGTATTCCCTGGGTATGGAAGGCCCCTCCAGGAAGATGGACCTCCTCTCCTTCTGGAAGGTGACTGGCCCCAGCCTCTCGCTCATACCGTATTCCGTGATCATGGAACGGGCCAGGTCCGTGGCCCTCTGTAGGTCATTCTGCGCACCCGTAGACACATCTTGAAAGACTATCTCCTCGGCCACTCTCCCTCCGAGAAGCACGGCTATTCTGTCCTCCAATTCGGATTTTGTCATGAGATAACGGTCTTCTGTTGGCAACTGCTGGGTGTAGCCGAGAGCGGCTATCCCTCGGGGGATTATGGAGATCTTTCTCACAGGATCCGCATTGGGGACCGCCTCTGCCACAAGGGCATGCCCCGCCTCGTGATAAGCGACAATCTCCTTCTCCCTCTGATTCATGACCCTGTTCTTCTTCTCGAGGCCGCCTATTATCCTGTCTATGGCCTCGTCGAAGTCCTCCATGTCCACAGCCTTCTTGCCCTTGCGGGCGGCCCTGAGAGCTGCCTCATTGACCAGGTTGGCCAGGTCTGCCCCCACAAAACCAGGGGTGCGTGCGGCGATCTCGTGGAGATTCACGTTCTTCGCGAGCTTGACGCCCTTGACATGCACCTTGAGGATGGCCTCCCTGCCCTTTATATCGGGCCTGTCTATGAGGACCTGTCTGTCGAATCGACCGGGCCTGAGGAGGGCTGGATCCAGTATCTCGGGTCTGTTGGTGGCTGCCATTATTATGACACCCTTGGCAGGATCAAAGCCGTCCATCTCCACGAGGAGCTGGTTCAATGTCTGCTCCCTCTCGTCGTGTCCCCCAAGGGGGCTCAGGCCCCTGGCCTTTCCAAGGGCATCCAGCTCGTCGATGAAGACTATACATGGGGCGTGCTCCTGGGCTTGGCGGAACATGTCTCTCACCCTAGCTGCACCCACCCCCACGAACATCTCCACAAATTCGGAACCGCTCATGCTGAAAAATGGAACCTTGGCCTCTCCAGCGACAGCCCTGGCTAGGAGGGTCTTCCCAGTGCCAGGAGGCCCAACAAGGAGAACACCTTTCGGGATCCTTCCTCCCAGCTGCCTGTACTTTTCCGGGTTTCTCAGGAATTCCACTATCTCCTCGAGTTCCGCCTTGGCCTCGTCTATCCCCGCTACGTCATCGAAGGTGACCTTCACCTCGTCTTCCGCATAGATCCTGGCCCTGCTTTTTCCGAAGGACATCACCCCGCCGCCAGGCCCTATCTTCCTCACCAGGTAAAACCATATGAGGAAGAACACCAACATGGGGGCGACCCAGGACAGCAAGCCACTCAAGAACTTGTTCTCGTAAGTGCCGGAATAGGTGACCCCACCCTGCTCCAGCGCCTCGACAAGACCCTTGTCCTCCACCCTGAAGGTCCTGAATCTGGTTGCCTTCCCCGATGTCCCTTCGGGTTTCAGGACGCCGGTTATGACCTCCGGTTCTATGACCACTTGCTCGACCCTCCCCTGGGCCACAAGGGCTTTGAACTGGCTGTAGGGAATTGTCTGCGTCTGGCCGGCGATGTAGAGGTTTTGGAAGAGGATCAAAGATGATATGGCAATGAGGAAATACCACAAACTGAAGTGGGTCTTGGGAGGGATCTTCTTCTTCCCCGTACCATCGCCTGGCAGGAAATCTTGAAGCCAACTCGGAGGAGCTGGCTTTGGGCCTTTATCCTTGACCGCCTGCGGCATCTTTTCTCTCCTGGCTCGGGAATCTGAGAACCTTCTCTGAAGGCTCCCTCACTCCTTTGGGGCTGGTCTCAGTGCCAGCTGTCTTTCCTTCTCCTCCTTCTCCAGCTCCTCTTGGCAAGACCTGCAAAGCTGTGCGAAGGGCATCACCCTGAGTCTCTCGAATCGAATGGGGCTTCCGCACTCCTCGCAGAGCCCATACTCCCTCATCTCTATGCGCATGAGGGCCTCGTTGATCTGACGCAGCTCCTGGGTCCTCATGCTCATGACCTGGAAGTCCATCTCCTTCCCCACATCCACCCTCGACTCCCCTCCCTCCTCCACATTCACGACAGTGGTATCCTCGCCTCCCTCTTCTAAAACCCTGCTCAGGTTTCTCCTGAGCTCCTCCTCTATGGCCCTCTTTCTCTCTAGGAGTATATTGGTTATCTCGGCCAACTGATCCTCGGTAAGGGGGGTCTTGGAAGCCATGAAAGGTCCACTCCTCTTGTCCTTTGATCCTGGAAAACTTCCCCAGGCCAAGGATTACCATAGTCACTCCCAGGGCCCAGGTCAACCGAAAAATTTGCCCCCTGAGGTCCCCTAGGAAAGCTCCATGGAGCTGTCTTTGGGGAGTCTTGTGAGGCCTCCCCCTTGGGCGAAAAGATTTCCCGAATCTCCTTGACACACAAGGAGCTCTTTGAGTAAATTGGGCCAGTCCTTGGAAAGTGGTGACTTCGAGCCCTTTGTGGCCCGTGAGAACGGGGGGCTTTCTCTTCAGGAGGTAGGTTTCGCTTCCGGTCCTGAGAAAGAGGTGTGAGACCATCCTTCATTTCCAGGCCAAAGCCCCAAAAGGGGGTTGGCCTTGTCGAATCCAGGATGAGGAGGGAAAGGCCATGAAAAGAAGGGGTTTTGTGCTTGCGGCTTTGGGGTTTCTAGGGGCGATCTTCCTTTATCCACACTTGGGGTTTTGCCAATCCGAGCCCATTGTCTTAGGGGTCGCCACTTCCCTTGGCTTTCTTGAGGGAGACGAGGGGCTCAAGGCGGCCACATTGGCCGTCGAGGAGATAAACGCGAAGGGAGGGGTAGAGGTAGGGGGTGTCAAGAGGAAGATCCAATTGGAGTCCATAGACATAAGGGATGCGGCCCCTGGTGTCCCTGTGCCAGAGGCCCTTTTGGGGATGGAAAAATTGATCCTCGAGAAGAAGGTGCAGGCAATGGTCGTGGGCCCTTTCAGATCGGAGGCGCTCCTTGCGGGGATGGACATGTTGTCCAAGCACAGGGTCCCCCTCCTTGGCACAATAGCCATGACCCCTGCCTCGGAGGAGAAGGTCAAAAGCGAGCCGGAAAAGTACAAATACATCTTCAGGACATGTCTCAATGCCAAGTACCTGGTGGGATACCTAGTGGGCATGATGAAGCACCTGGAAAAGGAATTCGGCTTCAAGAAGCTCTTCCTCATGCACCAGGATGTCCTCTGGGCAAAGGGCACTGCGGAGAAGGTTGCTGAAGTGCTCAAGGGGGCAGGATGGGAGATATTGGGCATAGAGGCATATCCCACTGGCGCATCCGATTTCTCAGCCGGGCTCATAAAGGCGAGGACCTCGGGGGCCCAGTTGATCATGCCCATATTCGATATGCCCCAAAGCGGCATCCTGGTGAAGCAGTGGAACACCATGAAGATACCCGCCCTCCTTGCAGGCTTCATATCCCCGATGGCTGGATCCGAGGCCTGGAAGGCGTTCGAGGGCAAGATCGGTGGGGCTCTCAATGCCATATTCGAGATAGGCAATATCCCTGTCCCCAAGGTGCCGGCCTCGGTGGAATTCTACCAATCCTACTCCAAGAGATGGGGAAAGGAGGTTCAATCGGGACACGGGCCCGCTCCATCCTATGAGTCGGTCTTCTTGCTGGCCCAGGCAATAGAGAAGGCGGGAAAGCTGGATCCAGATGCCATAGTGGAGGCCCTGAAAAAGTCTGACAGATCAGGCGCCATTGGCCGCATACGTTTCGATGAAGGCCACCAGGCAATATTTGGCAACGATCCAGCGGAGACGGCCCTGGGGTGTGTCGTCCAGTGGAGAGAAGGGGGAAAGAGGACCGTCGTCTTCCCCGAGACAGTGGCCGAGGACAAGGTCAGACTCCCCGACTGGATAAAGCCGGCCAAGTGAAACCCGTTAGGGGGTAGAAAGGGAAATGATATGGGGTGCCCTTCTCTATGGCGTCGTGAACTCCATTGCCCTCGCCCTCATGGCCCTGGGGTTCAACTTGACATTCGGGATAAGCGGGATAGCCAACTTCTCTTACGGGGCCATGTATGTTTTCGCGGGCTATGGGACGTGGATGTTGTTCCAGAAACTGGGGGCACCCCTTTTCCTCTCGATCCCCATGATGGTCTTCCTCACGGGCCTCACGGGCGCCATCATGTACCGGCTAGTCCTGGTGCGGCTCCGGGGACTTGTGATCTCAGAGGTGATAGCGACTTTCGGGATCGGACTTGCGGCCTTGGAGCTGTTCAGGTTCATGGGGCTAATAGGGTTCGAGTACACCCTGCCAGTATTGGTGGATGGCTCCATACAGGTGGGACCATTCTTCCTGGACCTCCAGAGGGCGTTCATAATAGTGTGCGGTGTCCTCCTCACAGCCTTTCTCTGGGTCTTCACCAGGTACAGTCCAGTGGGGCTTGCATTCAGGGGCATGGCCCAGGACGAATACACGGCCTTGTGCCTGGGAATAGACACTGACAAGGTGGCAATGCTGGCCATGGGCCTGGGTGGGGGCCTTTGTGCGTTGGCCGCTGTGGTGATTCTACCCCTGGGGACCATATCAGTGGATGCTGGTTACGACGTGCTCTTGGAAGCACTGGCAGTGTGCATAGTGGGAGGACTGGGAAGTGCTGTGGGAATGGTGGTCGCGAGCTTCATCCTGGGGATGGCCCAGTCCATGGCATCCATGTTCATGGGTTCCCACTGGATGATGATAGTGAATCTCGTCGCCATCTTGGTGATCTTGGCTGCAAGGCCATCGGGATTGCTCGGAAAACAGAAAGAGCTAGAGGAGCGCATCTGAGGGCCAAGAATTTCCATGCCCAATAAAGAGAAAAGGCTGAGAAAAGAGAGGCTCGATAGGGGCATAAAGGCGAGGTCCGAGGACATCTTCGCCCTGAGCTCGTGGAAGGAGATCTCCTACCTCTTGGCACCCAGGGTCCTGCCCCTCATGGCCCTCCTTTTTCTCGCATTGTTCCTCCCCGTTTACTGGAAAAAGGTCTTGGTCACAACCGCCATTTTCGGAATCCTGGCAATGAGCTGGGATCTCTTGGTGTGCACGGGCCTCGTCTCCCTCGGGCAGGCCCTGTTTTTCGGGGTGGGGGCCTACATAGCGGGGTCTCTCAATCACAAGTTGGGCCTTCCATGGTGGTGCACCATATGGACAAGCGGCCTTTTGGGAGGAGTTCTATGCTCGGCCATCTTGGCCCCGGTTTTGAGACTCAGGGGGATTTACTTCTCCATGGTGACCCTCGTTGTCCCGCTGATGCTAGTGAGGATCATAGAGGCAACAAAGATCTTGGGGGGTACAGAGGGATTGAGCGGCATACAGGGCTTTCCCAATCTCACCGTGGAGCTTGTTTTGAGTTTGGGGATGTTCCTGTGCGTCCTGTTCGGCTATAGAAGGCTTCTCGGGACCGACTACGGGCTTGTGCTTCAGGGTATCCGGGACAATGACAGATCCGTCATAAGTGCTGGGATAAACGTCTACTGGCTCAAGGCGCAAGCCCTCTTTTTGGCAGGGTCAGCAGCAGCCATGGCTGGGGCCTTCATGACCCATGCCTACATGTTCGTGGGGATGCCGGTATTCGCCCTGGATTATTCGATTCTCCCCATCGCGGCTGCTGTAGTTGGGGGGATGGGAAGCATAGCTGGACCAGCCGTGGGTGCCTTTCTCCTTGTTCCCCTCTCCGAGGCCCTTCGCGGCCTAGGGGCATTGAGGATCGTGTTCTATGGGGTGTTTCTCGTGGTATTTGTGGTTGGGTTGCCCGAAGGGATCCTCCATTACCTTCAGAGAAAATACTACCAGTTCGAGAGATGGGTCTCGGTCGAGGAATGAACGGGAAGATAATTCTCGATGTCGTTGAATTGGTGAAGGACTTTGGAGGGGTGAGGGCAGTGGACAGGGTCTCCTTCCAGTTGAGAGAGGGAGAGGCCCTGGGAATAATAGGCCCCAATGGGTCTGGCAAGACTACCCTGGTGAATCTGATAACGGGTTTCGTTAAGCCCGATTCGGGGGAGGTCTTTTTCAAGGGGGAGAGGATAACAGGTCTTTCACCCTATTCAGTGGCCAGAAGAGGTATCGGTCGAACTTTTCAGATGGCGCGGCCCTTCTACAAACTGCCAGCATACAGGAACCTCGTCGTTCCCCTCTGGTCCCCTAGGGTGAGGGCCTCGGGTGGGAAATACGGGGATAGGGAGGCTGTCGCACTGGATCTCTTGGAGGAGGTGGGATTCGAGAGGGACTCCTCGGTCCCGTTCAAGCCAGCGGGGGCCCTCCCCCACGGATATCTGAAGAGGTTGGAGCTGGCTCGGTGTCTGGCCATAAGGCCGGAGCTGATAATACTGGATGAACTGTTCTCTGGCCTCAGCCTGGCTGAGGTGGCCTCCACGGTTCCCATAATCGAGAAGCTGCAGGAAGAGGGGCACTCCCTCATAATGGTAGAGCATCGCCTTCGGGAACTTTTCAGGATCGTGGACAGGGTGATAGTGCTCAATTATGGTCAGAAAATAGCCGAGGGCAATCCCAGAGAGGTCATGGAGAGCGAGGCTGTGAAGAAGGCCTATCTGGGCGTCGAACCCGAGGGGGCTTGAGATGTTAAAGGTCGAGGGCCTGATGGTCTTCTTCGAGAATGCTCTGGCTCTCAATGACTTCACCATGGAGGTCCAGGAAGGGGAGCTGAGGGGCATAATAGGCTCCAACAGTGCGGGCAAGACCACACTCATGCACGCCCTAAGTGGGCTGCTCGTGGAGATAAAGATAAGGGAGGAAAGGAGGGGAGGGGAGCGGATAACCATATTGGGTCGGATTCTATACGATGGTGAGGATATAACCTCCACGAGGCCCCCCGACAGGGTGAGGAGGGGAATCGTGTTGTGCAGGGAAAGGCATCCCATCTTCCCAGAAAGCGATGTCCTCGAGAACTTGAGGATCGCTGGATGTCGCATCCCAGGGAGCCAAAGGAAAGAGGGTCTGGAGCTTGCCTTGAGACTCTTTCCCCAGCTTGCGGCCCACAAGGGGAAAAAGGCAGGGTTTCTCAGCGGAGGGGAACAGCAGATGTTGGCCATAAGCATGGCTCTAGTTGCGAGACCGAGACTCCTTCTCCTCGATGAGCCCCTTTTGGGCCTCAGTCCATTCATGCAGAGACACTTGGTGGAGGCAATAGGGAGGATCAAGGAGGAGGCCCATGTGACCATCCTTGTGGCAGAGCAATTTGCGAGGCCCATCCTGCCCTTTATGGATTACGCATACGTGGTGGAAAACGGGATGGTGACCCTCTCGGGCAGGGGCCCGGAGCTCATGGAGGACCCGGAGATAAAGGCAGCGTATTTCGGGGTATGAGGGAAAGGGGAGTGGTTGGAGCGAGGGAAAGATGAAGCCCATGACAATAGGAGAGGCCTTCAGAAGGCAAGCTCTCTTGAATCCAGGAAAGCCGGCCTTGTTCTTCCTCGGAACCTCGTACCCGTATACGCGAATCCTCTTTTGGGCAGAGGCAATAGGCTCTTACCTGAGGGAGAGGGGAATAGGGCCAGGGGATCGGGTGATGATCTATTTGCCCAATTCTCCCCAGTGGGTCATAGCTTGGCTGGGAACCCTGATGGCAGGGGCAGTGGCTGTGCCAGTGACCCCCATCTACACGCCCAGGGATCTGGAGTACATCGCCCGGGACAGCGGCTCTAAGGCCATATTCTGCATGGACACAAATTACGGTTACGTCGCCCAGGTGAGAAAAAAGACAGGGCTAGAGTCGGTCATTTACACCAACCTGGCTGACCTCCTCCCCTTTTGGAAGAGGGCCCTGGGTTGGCTCCTGGACAGGGTCCCAAGGGGTAAGGTTACAAAGGGAAAGGACTCAGTGCCCCTTGTCTCCCTTCTCAGGAAGAGAAATGGCCAAGGAACATATCATGAGGAGCAAACCGATTGGGAAAAGAACGCGGAGATCCTTTATACAGGAGGGACAACCAAGTTCCCGAAAGGTGTGCCCATAACCCACAGGCTCTTCCTGGAGTCGGCCGAGGAGCAGCTCCGTGTGGGGGACCTCTTGATCCCCCCTGGGACCAATGTGGTGCTCCAGGGAGCTCCCCTGTTCCACATTTTGGGGCAAATCTTCGGGATGGGCGCCCTCTGCCTGAGGGGTGATTCCGTGATACTTCTTCCCAGGATGAACTTGGATGGATTGATGGAGGCCATAAGGGTCCACAAGGCCCTCTCCATCTTCGGTGTCCCAGCCCTCTACAGGATGATCCTGGAACATGACAGGCTGGATACCTATGACCTGACGTCCCTCAAGTACTGTTTCAGTGGTGGAGACGTGATGCCCCCTGAAGTGGCCAACAGGTGGAAGCAGCGTTTCGGGGTTCCCATCTATCAGGGCTATGGAGCCACCGAGACCGTGGGAGGGGTGAGCCTCAGCCTCCCTGGCGAGAGCACTCCAGCCCAAAGCATGGGGAGGGTGCTTCCCCACAAGGTGGTGAAGATAGTCGACCCTGAGACCCTCGAAGAGGTGGAGAGGAACAGTGTGGGCGAGCTCCTCGTGCGATCCGAGCCCATGGTTTGCGGTTACTGGAATAAGCCGGAGGAGACCAAGGAGGCGTTCGTGGAGATCGAGGGGAGGCTCTGGTATCGCACCGGAGACATGGTGAGGATGGACCAGGACGGGTACCTCTATTTCGTGGACAGGACTGTGGATACCATCAAGCACAAAGGATACAGGGTTTCGGCCTCGGAGATCGAGGCGGTGCTTCAGGAGCACCCGGCTGTCATAGGGGCTTGCGTGATCGGTGTCCCGGACCCGAAGGTTGGCGAGAGGATAAAGGCCCTTGTGGTCCTCAAGCAGGATGTGAAGGGTCTCAGTGCCTACGAGCTCATAAGATGGTGCAGGGAGAGGCTCGCTCCGTACAAGGTTCCACAACACATAGAGTTCAGGGACATGCTTCCCAAATCCAAGGTGGGAAAGCTCCTGAGGAGGGAAGTGAGGGGGGAAGAGAAAAAGAGGTTGGAGAAGGGCAAGTGGGAGGGTGTCTTGGAGGTGGGGGAGAAAGGTGGCTGAAAGAGAGTCCTCTTGGGGGCGAAAGAAGGAGAAGGCCAATGCAGATGGCCATTGACACGAGGGGAGAGTTGGGATAAACTTTATCATGGAGTCCAAAAGCAGGATGAACTCGCCTTGGATCTTCCCGCTGGTTTTCCCCTAAAGATCAAATGGGACTTGAAAGCTACGGCAAGGTAAAGATAGTCACACTCGAGAAGTTCAAACGTGCCTCCGACGGAAGGCTCAAGCATGCCTTCTGTACGAGACTGGGGGGTGTGAGCCAGGGGCCTTTCAGGAGCCTGAATTTCGATACGAGCCAAGGGGACTCCAAGGAGAACGTTTTGCAGAACACGAATATCTTGGCCTCGGCCCTGGACCTGGATCCGGAGAAGATCTTCCTGGCCAATCAGGTCCACGGTGACCAGGTGTTGATTCTGGAAGAGGATCCCACCTCTGTCCCGGGAAAGTATCAACACCTGGACTACGATGCCATCGTGACCAATCGGAAAGGAGTGGCCATTGGGGTCCTCACGGCCGATTGTCTCCCCATCATGCTCTATGATCCTTCCCAGGAGGTCATAGGCATAGTGCATGCGGGGTGGAGAGGGACTTGTCTCAACGTGGTGGGGAATGTGATCTCCAAGATGAAGAAGGTCTTTGGAGTGGATCCCTCGAACCTCCTCGTGGGATTGGGCCCCTCCATTGGAGAATGTTGTTACGAAGTGGATGTCAAGGTGGTGCGGGCCATAAAGAACAGCACCAGCCGTTGGAAGGACTTCATAAAGCCCCTCAGGGCCAACAGATACACGATGGATCTGGTAGGCCTCAATGTCCATCAGATCCTTCAGGCCGGGGTACCTGAGGGCAACGTGGTGCGGATAAATGCTTGCACCTGTTGCAACTCCAAGATCTTCTTCTCCCACAGGGCAAGCAAGGGAAAGACCGGGCGGCAGCTCAATTTCATCCAGCTCACAGATTGACCTTTTGGCACGCTTTTTTTCGAAACCGAGGCGATCCATGCCAAAGGGAATGGAAATTTGGATTGACACGGGAAAGGGGATTGGGTAGAGTGAAAATTGCCTTGTGATCCCGCCCAGGGAATGGCACGGACCGCAATCCTTCTCCCAGAGAGTGAACCAATCAGCGCTTCGCGCTCCGCAAAAATCAATGGAAAAGCCAAGGGCCGGAAATAAGAGAGAGACTTCCAGCTCAACTCCGAAGCAGGAGGATCGTGTTTCGGACTCGACTGCCACAAACTCCCTCATTACACGGAGTGAGGAAGAGAATATGAGCGAAGAGAAAGAGGTGAAGAGGCCAAAGATGAACCTGATGGAACTGAAAGAGAAGAAGATCTCCGAGCTCCTGGAGATAGCCAGAAAACTCCAAGTGGAAGGGGCAAGCGGTATGAGAAAACAGGAGCTCATCTTCGCCATCCTTCAGGCACAGACGGAGAAAAACGGCTATATCTATGGAGAGGGGGTCTTGGAGATCCTCCCGGATGGCTTCGGCTTCCTCCGTTCTGCGGACTACAGTTACTTGCCAGGCCCCGATGATATCTACGTCTCCCCTTCTCAGATAAGGCGTTTCAACCTGAGGACAGGGGATACGGTCTCCGGTCAAATTCGACCCCCAAAGGATTCCGAGAGATACTTCGCCCTTCTGAAGGTGGAGGCGGTCAACTACGAGGATCCCGAGGTCGCGAGGGACAAGATCCTCTTCGACAACCTCACTCCCCTTTACCCTCAGGAGAGGATAAGGCTCGAGACCACTCCCGACCAGATCTCCATGCGCATAATGGACCTTCTTTGTCCCATAGGTAAGGGACAGAGGGGACTTATAGTTGCTGCTCCCAGAACCGGGAAGACCATCCTATTGCAGAACATAGCGAACAGCATCACCCAGAACCACAAGGAGATAATACTGATAGTGCTCCTCATAGATGAAAGGCCCGAGGAAGTCACGGACATGATGCGCTCGGTGGATGCGGAGGTGATAAGCTCCACCTTCGACGAGCCGGCCTCGAGACACGTGCAGGTCGCGGACATGGTCCTGGAGAAGGCCAAGAGACTCGTTGAACACAAGAAGGACGTGGTCATACTCCTCGACAGCATAACCAGGCTGGCCAGGGCCCACAACACGGTCGTGCCTCCCAGTGGGAAGATCCTCTCAGGAGGAGTGGATGCCAATGCCCTCCAGAGACCCAAGAGATTCTTCGGGGCAGCTCGCAACGTGGAAGAGGGCGGAAGCCTCACCATCATAGCAACGGCCCTCATAGAGACTGGGAGCAGGATGGACGAGGTGATCTTCGAGGAGTTCAAGGGAACTGGCAACATGGAGATCCAGCTGGATAGGAGATTGGCGGACAAGAGGATCTTTCCCGCTATAGACATAAACAAATCGGGAACGAGGAAGGAGGAGTTGCTGATACCCAAGGAGGACCTGAACAGAATCTGGATCCTCCGAAAGCTCCTGTCCCAGCTGAACCCGGTTGAGGCAATGGAGTTCTTGATAGACAAGCTCCAGAAGACCAAAAGCAACAGAGAATTTCTCGACTCCATGAGCGCATGATGAGAAGCTCATGACATTCCAAGGAGGCTTCGATGAAAAAGGGGATCCATCCCAAATATGACAAGTGCATAATAACTTGTGCGTGCGGCAATGTCATAGAGACAAGGAGCACAAAGCCCGAGATAAGGGTGGAGATCTGTTCCAAATGCCATCCTTTCTTTACGGGGAAACAGAAGCTTGTGGACTCTGCAGGAAGGGTCGAGAAATTTCAGAAGAAATTCGGGCAGGATTATCTGGATAAAAAGAGCAAAGGTTGATTAGGCTCTTTGGCGCAGAAGAAGGAGGCCCCATGGGGTGGATCGTTCCCCAGAGGCCAAGGAGATAACGGAATAGGGGCTCCAGTCCCTCGGCACAGTTGCCCCTCAGCCAGAGGAAGATGCCAGAGATGGGCACGGGAAAGTGGCCTCGGGTTTGGGGCCCGAGCTTCTTGTGAGGCCACCTCGATGAAGAGTGGGGGCAGGGGAAGAGGGCCCTGAGCCTGGGAGAGGGAGATGTGGGACAAACTCGCCGCTCTCGAAGAGCGATACCGGAGCCTTGAGAGAAGGCTTGCAGATCCAGAGGTATCCAGACAGCCCTCCCTTTACCAAAAGCTCGCCAAGGAACTCTCAGAGCTAGGTCCTCTGGTTGAGACCCTCAGGGCCCACAGGGCCACATCCGAGCAGCTCGCGCAAAATCGCCAGCTTCTCCGGACCGAGAAGGACCCCGAGATGAGGGCCCTTGTGGAGGAGGAGATTGCCGCGCTTCAGGCAAGGCAGGTGGAACTCGAAATGAGGCTCAAGGAGCTTCTCGTCCCCAAGGACCCCCATGACGAGAAGAACGTCTCCCTGGAGATAAGAGCCGGGACAGGAGGCGAGGAAGCAGCGCTTTTTGTCGCGGACCTCTTCCGGATGTACTGCCGCTACGCCGAGAGGCGAGGATGGAAGGTGGACATAGTGGACAGCCACCCCACGGGTGTGGGGGGATTCAAGGAGATAATAGCTCTGGTGGAGGGCAAGGGGGTATTCAGCCGCCTCAAATACGAAAGCGGCGTTCACAGGGTCCAGAGGGTGCCCATCACCGAATCCCAGGGCCGAATCCACACCTCCGCAGTCACTGTGGCGATCCTCCCTGAGGCCGAGGACGTGGAAGTTCATCTGGATCCATCTGATCTCCGAATAGACGTCTTCAGGTCCTCAGGCCCTGGGGGACAGAGCGTGAACACAACGGATTCGGCAGTGAGGGTGACCCACATCCCAACGGGCTTAGTGGTGACCTGCCAGGATGAGAAGTCCCAACACAAGAACAAGGCCAAGGCACTCAGGGTCTTGAGGGCCAGGCTCCTGGATCGCATGTTGGAGGAGCAGAGGAGAGCCATCTCCGAACAAAGGAGAAGCCAAGTGGGCACAGGGGACAGGAGCGAGAGGATAAGAACCTACAATTTTCCCCAAGGCCGAGTGACGGACCACCGCATAGGGCTGACGCTCTATCGTCTCTCCGAGGTCCTGGACGGGGATCTCGACGAGATAATAGAAGCCCTCCAGGCCCATTACAGGGCAGAGGCCCTCAAGGAGGCTAGCTGAGAAGCATGGCCCATGGCCGGCCTCTCATGGAACTGGTAAGAGAAGCCGCGGAGTACCTCAGGAGAAAGGGGATCAAGACCCCCAGGCTCGATGCAGAGGTCTTGATGGCCCATGCCCTCGGATGCAAGAGAATTGATTTGTATCTGAGATTCGACGAGCTTCTTCTAAAAGAGGAGGTCGACGTTTACAGGGAGCTTGTGAGACGAAGAGGGAAGAGGGAGCCGGTCGCATACATAACGGGTTCGAAGGAGTTCTGGTCCATTCCCCTGAGAGTTGACTCGAGGGTCTTGATCCCCAGACCGGAGACCGAGACACTGGTCGAGGCTTGCTTGGAGGAGCTCAGGGAAATCGCATCCAGCTCCCCAAATCCCCTCAAGGCAGCGGAAATAGGCACAGGATCGGGAGCTGTGGTGATAGCCTTGGCAAAGGAGATGGGCGAGCGGGTGATGTGGACAGCCACAGATGTCTCCAAAGAGGCCCTGGATGTGGCTAGGTCCAATGCCGAGCTTCTCCATCTGGAAGGCCGCATCCAATTCATCGAGGGGGACGGGGTGTCTCCCCTCTTGGGACAGGGAGGCTTCAGTCTCATAGTCTCAAATCCGCCCTATGTTCCCACAGGGGAGCTCGAGAGTCTCGATCCCGAGGTGAGGCTCTACGAGCCCAAAGTGGCCCTCGATGGCGGCCCCGACGGCACCCGTATGATATCTAGACTACTGGCAGAGGCACACATGGCCTTGGTATCCGGTGGAAAGTTGGTCATGGAAGTGGCCGGGGACCAGAGAGGGAAAGTGGAGGAGATGATCTCCCAAGTGGGATCGTGGGTCCAATGGGGATGGAAAGAGGATCTCGGCGGTCGGCCTAGGGTGGTTTGGGTGAGGAAGGGCTAGGCTGTGGAGAGAATAGTGATAAAGGGTGGAAGGCCTCTCCACGGAGAGGTGAGGGTGAGCGGGGCCAAGAATGCGGCCCTTCCCCTATTGGCCGCTACCATATTGTCTCCAGGCCCTCACAGACTCTCCAATGTCCCGAGACTCAGGGACATAGACACACTGAGGATCCTCCTGGAGCAATTGGGCGCTGAGGTGGAGATAAACGGAGACGAAGTCCGGGTGAGCTGTCCCAAGATAAAGAGCCACAGGGCCCCATACGAGCTCGTGAAGACAATGAGGGCCTCGGTCCTGGTATTGGGTCCGCTCCTTGCCCGGACCGGAAGGGCCATGGTCTCCCTTCCCGGTGGATGCGCCATAGGGACAAGGCCCATTGATCAGCATCTCAAGGGTTTGAAGGCATTGGGAGCTTCCATCTCCTTGAGACACGGATACATATATGCGAGGGCGAGGGGCGCTCTCAGGGGAACTGTAATCTGCTTCGATGTGCCAACGGTCACGGGGACCGAGAACGTTCTCATGGCTGCAGCCTTGGCTGAGGGGGAAACAGTGCTGAAAAACGCGGCCTGTGAGCCGGAGGTTGTGGAACTGGCCAGGGCTCTCAACGGGATGGGGGCGAGGATAGTCGGGGCTGGGACCGAGGAGATAAGGGTACAAGGGGTAGAGAGCCTGGGTCCCATGGACCATCGGGTAGGTCCGGACAGGATAGAGGCCGGCACGTTCATGGTGGCGGCAGCCATAACAAGAGGAGAGATTCGAATCAGGGAATGTCCCCTCGAATGGATGGAGGCGGTTGTGAGCAAGCTCAAGGAGGCTGGGGTGGAAATATCCAAGGAAGGGGACTTGGTGCGCGTTGCTGCTAGATGGAGGCCAGAGCCCGTGGATCTTAAGACTAGGCCCTATCCAGGTTTCCCCACTGACATGCAAGCCCAGATGATGGCCCTCCTTTCTCTGGCCAAGGGAACTAGCGTGATAACGGAAACGGTCTTCGAGGACAGGTTCATGCATGTAGCTGAGCTCAGGAGAATGGGGGCTCAAATTCAGTTGCAGGGTCCGAGCGCGGTTGTCAAGGGCGTCCCCAAGCTCACTGGCGCCCCGGTCATGGCAACGGACCTTAGGGCAAGTGCATCCCTCATTTTGGCCGGTCTTGCGGCAGAAGGCATAACGGAAGTATCCAGGATTTACCATCTGGACAGGGGTTACGAGAAGCTGGAGGAGAAGCTCTCTTCCCTGGGAGCCGAAATAAAGCGCGTGAGATGAGAGGGAAAGAGGATAGGGCATCGAGAAGGTGGGAGATCCGAGCTCCTTGGGGCCTGTCGAGATGAAACCCGAGTGAAGATCCCGCTTCCTGGGGAAGGCGCCAGAAGGTCTTTGGGGAAAGGGGGGTAGGGGTCTTTGAGGGAGGGGAGCATTTCCGGGGTTCCATCGGGGGATAGGCCTTTATTGCGTTCTCTGGGAGAGGATCTCCTCAAAAAGGGTCCAAGAGATTTTCGTGATCCAGGAAGCGGTGAGCCATGGTTAAGATGGTGAGGAGCTGGGACAAGGACTTCGAGACCTTCCTCCGTGGACTCGGCAAGAGGGGTGAGTTGGGGGGCCCGGAGGTCAAGGAGAAGGTCCAGAGGATCCTCCAGGAGCTCAAGAATGGTGGCAGGGAGGCTCTTCTTTTCTGGGCTCGCAAGCTGGACAAATTTCCAGAGGGTAGGGATTCCCTGGAGCTCCATCCAGATGAGTGGGAGAAGGCCATATCCCAACTCCCACCCCGTTACATGGAGGCTATGGAGAGGGCCTCGGTCAGGATAAGGAAGTTCCATGAGGCCACGATTCCCAAATCATGGCTCACATTGGATTCCGAGGGGTGTATCTTGGGCCATTTGGTGCGCCCCCTCGAGAGGGTGGGGATCTATGCCCCAGGGGGAAAGGCCGCATACCCGTCCTCTGTCCTAATGACAGCCATCCCAGCCAAGGTGGCAGGGGTGGAGGAGCTCGTCATGTGCTCTCCCATGTCTCCCCTGGATCCCAATCCGGCGGTCTTGGCTGCAGCGAAGCTAGCAGGTGTGGACAGGGTATTCGCCATTGGAGGTGTCCAAGCCATTGGGGCAATGGCATATGGGATAGGAGAGGTCCCCAAAGTGGACAAGATTGTGGGGCCTGGGAACGTTTTCGTTGCAGAGGCCAAGAGGGCTGTCTTTGGAGAGGTGGACATAGACATGTTTGCTGGGCCAAGCGAGGTCCTGATCGTTGCTGATGGGAGCGCTCCAGCCAGTTTCGCTGCATGGGATATGCTCTCTCAGGCAGAGCACGACGAGATGGCTTCGGCGATCCTCGTCACCCCTTCCGAGCCGTACGCTCTGGAGGTGGAAAGGGAGCTCGAAGTTCATCTCCGAGGGGCCAAAAGAAGGGAAATAGCGGAGGAATCCCTGAGGAGGTATGGGGCAATCATAGTCTGCAGGAACATGGAAGAGGCCTTGGAGATCGCATCCAGGGTGGCTCCAGAGCATCTCGAGCTCCTCATGGAGAGGCCCATGGAGATCCTTTCGAAGGTTCGCAATGCAGGAGCTGTGTTCCTGGGCATGTGGTCCACAGAGCCTTTTGGGGACTATGTTGCTGGGCCGAGTCATGTGCTACCAACAGGTGGGACAGCCCGTTTCGCATCGCCTCTGGGAGTGGAAGATTTCCTGAAGAGGACGAGTGTCATAGGGTTGGACAGGGAAGGAGTGCTGGAGCTGGGAGGCGATGTGATATCCCTGGCAGAGCTGGAAGGGCTGGAAGCTCATGCCAGGGCCGTCAGGGTGCGCCTGGATTCCCTCTCGGAGCTGGGTCCTCGATGATCCCTGGAGGATACCTCCTAGCCGACATCGTGTCTGGCCTCCTGGGACCGTCCATGGATTGGAAGGCATTTCCCGGACATCTCGATCCCTTGCGTGAGAGCTTCTCGCCAAGAGGCTTGTCCTCTCGAGATATCCTCAACTCGGAGTATCGCTGAAAGAAGCCCCCCTTCCTTTCTACCTCCCCGATGGCGCCATAATGACTTTGAGTCTGTAGAGTCTTGTGCCCTTTTCCGGGACTATTTTGTAAGCCCTCTTTCCTCTCATCTTGAATTCCTTGGGGCCCTTTTGGGGATCAACGAGCTTCGCCTCTATCCCCTTGGGCAAGCTCTTGAGACCCTGCCACGAGAGAACCAAGGACTTCGTCCACCCTTCTGGCACCTCTATGACCAAGGGAAATTCTATGGCCTCTCCTCTCCAGGGTCGGAAGTCCACAGCGTAATTCCCCGGTCTCGATTCCCAGTCACTGTTGTCAACGTAAATGCGAACCATGTCTTCTGAAACTGGAGGTGGGGCTTGGCAGTCCAAGTGGTCAGAAGCGGAAGAGGCCTCTGGATCCAGCCCCAAGAAGATGCTCCTATCGACCTTGTTCCCGTACTTGAGGCTCAAAGAGATGCCCGTTTTCCCAGAGGAATCTCGAGCCTTTGGCTCTGCCAATGCATGGGGGGCGGAGCCCACTATCAGTGCGACTTTTTCCCCAGCCACATTGTTCACCCAATATCCACCCCAAGGAACGAGGGAATCCCTCAACTCGTAAACCCCTTCCCTGTAAGCCCAAAGGGCGTTCTCCACCCATTTGTTGGAGGAACTGGAGATAGGGCTCGCCTCCCTTCCCCTCCCTGGATAAACCAGAGTTTGGCTCCATGCTGTGGGACCTTCGGGGAAAGGACACCCTATCTGGTTCCACCCTGGCTCGAGAAGGATAGCGTAGTCCGTTCCATACGGAATTGTATTGCCTGCAATTGTGAGGGTCTTCGGTCTGGCGGAGATGTGCCAGTAGCCTATGCCCAGATCCACCTGGGGAATGGCTGGGTATTCGGCGTAGCCCCCGAATGCGTTGTCCCATCTAAAGAGCCTCAAGACGGTCGGGTCGTAATGGTCCTCCCCTCCAAAGACATGGAGAGGGTCCCCGTTGGCAGGGAGCACGGGAGCTGAGACCATCAAGTAATCTTCCAGGGTTCCCCCCCCTGGCAGAGCGGCGCTCTTCTCCACGGTATCGGTAGAGACAAATTGCGCGATTATGTCCTTGTCTCGATCCATCAAGACAGAGATGGAGGGGGAAGTCCCCTGGGCATCCCACTGCCAGCCCCGAAACACGAATCCGTGAGAGGCCACAGCAGTCAGGATCACCTCCGTCCCAGGAAGGTAAGTCCCACCAGGTGGGTTCATGATCACCTCCCCTCCTCCCGAGGGGCTTCGGATGACCTTGAGGGAGAATCCCTCTTGGAATCTGGCTGTGACCCCTTTAGGGCCAGTGACAGTGACGCTGCACTGATCCTCAGTGGCTCCATCGCACCCCTCCCACCCCAAGAAAACGTATCCAGCTGAAGGAAGAGCTTTGAGGGAGACCTCTGTGCCGTATGGGTAGGGAGCAGTGCAATTTTCCGGGCAATCTATCCCTGGCGGATCACTCGTCACGGTTCCTCCCCCGGGAGGAAGGACGCTCACAGAGACCTCGTAATTCTCCAAGTCGAATGAGACGAGGGCGTTTTTATCTCCATCCAAGCTGGAGAAGGTGCAAGTCGCGAGCCCGCTTCCGTTTCCCGAAACCGTCCCCCCCGGACAACTCGACCAAGAGGCTGTCGAATGGGGCCCCGCCTGGGCACTCAAAACCACTGTGGTTCCGGCCTCGAAACTAGAGCTGCCTGACGTGGCTAGGGGGTGACGAAAGCTTATTCCGGCAGGCGTCGAGCTCACATTGCCATAGCCAGAGCCGGTTGACGAGGCGGTGACTCTGTATTGGATAAGGGTGAACGCAGCTGAGCAATTCTTATCATTATCTACAAAGATTGCACACTGGGAATTCAGTCCGCAGGGCGAACAATCTCCGCCCCATCCCTCGAAAATAGAATTGACCGATGGCGCAGCGGTTAGGGTGACCAAGGTGCCCGAGGTGTAGCGTTCGAAACAGTCTGGACCGCAGGTTATTCCAGGCGGGCTGCTCCAGAGTAGACCCTCACCTTTACCGGTCTTTGTCACAGATAACTCATAGAAGCCTAAAGCAAAATGGGCCGTGACATTTCTCGCACTGTGCATGCTAATCCGGCACTCATTCGTGGCGGAAACGTCGCATCCCGTCCATCCAATGAAGACATAACCAGTGGCAGGATGAGCTGAGAGAACGACTTCCGTGCCAAAAGCATAAAACTCCACACAATCTCCCGGGCACTCTATCCCTGGCGGTTCGCTCGTGACCGTTCCCCCTCCAGAGGGTATCACGGTGGCGGAGAGCTGATAAGTCACCAAATCAAAAGAGACTCGGAGATTCTCATCCCCTTGCAGACTGGGCAAGGTGCAAGTGGCTATTTGAGTCCCATTGCCCTGTATAGTTCCCCCTGGACAGCTTGTCCAGGAAGCAGTGGAGTTAGCACCCGCCTGGGCACTGAGAACAACAGTGCTTCCTCCCTCGAAGCTGGAGGCTGCGGAACTCGAAGCAGGATAGCCGAGATTTATCCCTGCCGGAGTGGAGGTGACCGTCCCAGAGCCCGAGCCCTGGGCAGTGACAGAAATGGTATACCAGGTGACGGCGAGGTCAAACCTGGCGATGCAACTTACGGGGAAAGATGTGTAATCGACATAACAGCTCGGAGAGGTCCCACAAGAGCTACAATGTCCACCCCACGAGGAAAATGTCGATCCAGGAGAAGGGATAGCGACGAGTGTGGTGGAGCACAGGTCCGGGTTACTACAAGATACGTCACATGTGGGCGGACAAGTTTGCGGGCCCCCTTCGGTGGAAAACTGAATAGTACCCATCCCAGTCCCACTTATTGACAAATGCAACGACCCATACTGGGCCGATGCCGTGCTAGCCAGAAGGACGAGGCCCAGTGTGATGGGGGCCACGATCAATTGCGGGATCCTTTTCGCGAGCATTTTCTCCCCCTCACCTCACTTGGGTGGCGGTGGTGGAGGTGGAAGGGGTGGGCGAGAGGGAGGTGTGGCCCCTTCCCCACCGCCTGTAGGAGGAGGTGGGGTCTCAGGCGGACCTGGAGCTGTTGGGACACCAATACTGAAACCGGGCCATTCCCCTTGAGCCCCTGGGAGCAACTGAACATGGGTTCCGCTCATGGCCTTGTTTCGCTCCTCCCTCGTCGCCTCTCTCGGATCCTTGGGAGGCTGGCCCTCCACCACCTCGATTATCATCCCAGCCCCCAAGATCTTGGTCACACCTTGGGCTGTGACATAGAGCTCCCCCTCGAGGACAAAGACCCAGGTAGTGAGCTTGCCCGTAGAGGGATCTGTCTCGGTCCAAACGACCATGGAGGTCCCTCTCACCCCTGCAACAGCTGTCCTCGTCTCCACCTCATAGCGACCCTTGTATCCGAGAACCCTGGCAACTATGACCTTCACCTTCCCCCTGAGGAGGCTCAAAACACCTTCCCTCTCTTTGGCCTTGTGATCCAAAAGATAGCGCTTGAGGGAGAGCTCCGTCTCTTGGGAAACGGTCACAAGGGAATCATCTATCATGAGAAGCTTTGCCCTGGAGTCAGCCCCTGTCCTCACGGTATCCCCCAGGTACACCAGTGTCCCAACAGTCGCAAGCCTCTCCCCCCCTGTCTCTGGAACGAGAAAGACCTTTCCCTCTACTGCCACAAATTTCCCTACAGGCTCCTTGGTCTCGGATATGGCAAGGGCTGGTGCGAGGAGAAAAGACCAGATGGCAGCCATCAAGAAAAGGATCGATCTTGTCAATTGAATCCTCCCTTCAATCCTCGAAAGGCTCAAGTCCTCAAGGATATCCCACACGCACCCAAGTCCTGTTATTCCCTGTTGGAGAAAAGCAAATCCCTAGGTCGGCTCCTCTTGTACCACCCACTTTTTCCGATGTCAATCGTTTTGTGGTCGAAGAAAAACAAGTCTCCCAAGAAGGAAACCTTCCCTATTGCCTAAAGCCGTTTCATGGTCCGTATATCAGCTCCAGGATCACCTCACCCACTTCCTTGAGGCTTGTGGGCGAGCACTTCTCGGGTGTGTCTTCCACGGTGTGCCAATAGGGGTAGTCCATGTCTATGAGGTTCACAACGGGGATCCCCTTTTCGAGAAAAGGCACATGGTCATCGAAAATGGGCTCGCCTGGTTCGTCTGAGAAGACAGTCGATCTCCTCTTCCTGGCAATGGCCCAAATTCTGTCCACTAGGTGGCGTGCCCGAGTGGCTGAGATGGCCTCTCTCTTTATCATCAAGCCCCTCTTTCCCACCATGTCCACGAGAATGCCCCAAGAAGGCCTGAAATCAGGGTTTTCCTGCACGAACCGGCTCGATCCTATGCAAAAGGGGTCCCTGAGAAGGCTGTTCGGGGGAAGATCTCCCATATCCTCCATGTCGAAAAGGACTATATGGACTTCTCGATGCGGGGGCTTGGAACCCAATATCCTCGCCACCTCGAGAAGGAGCGCAACCCCTGAAGCCCCGTCATTGGCCCCAGGAACTCCCTTCCACCTGTTGGCAGGTGATGGATCTCTGTCGGCAATGGGTCTTGAATCCCAGTGGGCGCAAAGGAGGATCGATTCCCTGGCCTGAGATCCCTTCATCCTGGCCCATATATTGGTGCCTTTGACTTCCTTTTGGAGTGCATGGCTCATGTAGGTGAAGTCATGGTGGGTGATCTGGGATGCGTACCTTCCAAGCTCATTGGTGATGTACTCGAGACAATCTCTGTGAGCTTTTGTCCCTGGGATTCTAGGGCCGAAGGAGCATTGACGAAGGATGTGCTCGAAGGATCTTGCCTCATCGAATGGAGGACGGCTTCCTCTCGAGGAGAGGAATGATACAGCAAGGAGAGCCAGACCGGAAAAGACCCCTAGCAGGATCCATCCTCTCGATCCCGTGGAGAACTTCTCCTTGCACGCACCATCCTCTCTTTTCCTCCTCGAGACCATCCGAGTTCCCTTTTTGGGGGTTAAGGTAGCTGTTAGAATGGTCTTCTGTCAACGGAGGAAAAGGCCACACGAAAAAAGGAGCCCCCTTTCCAGGTGAGACCATGACATTGCGAGCTTTTTGGAGATTGATCCTCGTCATTGGAATTTCCCTGTGGTCCTCCTTCTCTTGGGGTGAGCCCAAGGAACTCAGGATAATCCACTTCAACGACTTCCACGGATTTGCAAGGCCTCACAGGCCCCTTGGGTTCAAAGAGGAGGTGGGAGGGGCAGCTTGGATGGCCTCCTTGGCAGAGCATCTCAGGGGGGAGAAGCCCGCCATCTTTCTCGCTGCAGGGGACATGATCCAGGGGGACAATTGGGCGAATCTCTTCGAGGGAAGGTCAGTGATAAGGCTTCTCAACGCCATGAGAATCGATGCAATGGTCTTGGGGAACCACGAGTTCGATTTCGGTCAAAGGGTGCTCGGGCAGAGGATAAAGGAGGCGAACTTTCCCGTCTTGGGAGCCAATGTGGTCGGAATGGATGGGATAAGAAGGCATGTCGTGAAGAAAGTGGGAGAGGCGAGGGTGGGAATAATAGGGGTGATCACTGCGGAAACTCCCCTTATGACCCATCCGAGAAATGTCCGTGGACTCAAATTCCTCGATCCGGAAGAGGTCCTCGCGAGAGAACTGGAGGGGATCTCCAAGGAAGTGGACATAGTCGTCGTATTGAGCCACTGTGGATACTCGAAGGACAGGGAGATAGCGTCGAGGCTAAGGGGCATCCACGTAATTGTGGGAGGTCACAGTCACACCAGGTTGGATGAGCCAGTCAAGGTGAATGATACCATCATAGTTCAGGCTTGGGAGCACGGAAAGACCCTGGGTGTCCTTGACATCTCTGTGGATGGGGGAAAGGTCCTTTCCTGGAAGGGAGGCCTCAGGGACATAGTCCCATCGAGATGGGGGCCCGATCCCGAAGCCATGAGCATTGTCGAGGAATACTCCAGACAAATGTCCCAACTCCTGGATACGGTTGTTGGAGTGGCTGGGGTCGATCTGGATGGGGAAAACGTGAGGGAGAGGGAGACCAATTTCGGGAACTTGGTCGCGGATCTCTTGAGGGAGGTCTCGGGGGCCCAGGTTGCAATGGTCAATGGAGGCTCCATAAGGAGGAGCATTCCCCGAGGCCCCGTGACCCTGGATTCCATTTACAGTGCCCTGCCCTTTGACAACTATGTGGTGACATTGAAGATAAGGGGAAGAGGACTCTGGGAGGCCCTGGAACACGGGGTTAGCGGCAGAGGAGGAGGAAGGTTTCCCCAGGTCTCGGGGATCAAGATCACGTACTGTCCCCAGGGGGAGCCCGGGAAAAGGCTCAGGGAGGTGAGGGTAGGGATGGAACCCTTGGAGATGGATCGCATGTATTTGCTCGCAACCAACGATTTTCTAGCCGCGGGCGGAGATGGATACTCGTCTTTGGTCCAGGCCCTTGATGAGGGAGACAAGATGGAGAACCTAGGAGGTGCCCTCGTAGGAGGATCCATAACCTTCTCGGATCCAGGAAGATGGGTGAGGGAGCTTTTTGCGGAAAAGGTGAAGGAGAAGGGCACTGTGAGCCCCTCCTTGGAGGGGAGGATAGTGGAGGCCTGCCCATGAGGGTTTTCGTTGATGGAAGGGAGGTGTATCTCAGGCCTGGGATGAAGGTTCGCCACGCCCTCATCCAGCTGGGGCTCGAGCCATGGAAAGGAGAACTCATCTTGAGAGACAGGTGGGGGAACCCTGTGGGACTAGATGGCGCCTTGAGAGATGGAGACGAGCTTTTCCTCCACGGGAAGCCCACCGAGAAGCTCTCCCAAGAAGATCGAACAAGGTGAGCTCCCCAAGATTCTACCCGGTTCTCCAGGGACTAACCCCTTGACACATGGCCTTTCGTGGACTAACTTTTTGAACAGATTGTTCTTTTGTTCAGGAACCCAGGATTCGGCTTCCTTTTCTTCCATTGGAACAGGGGAGGGAGGTCCTGGAAATCCAAAGGCCTTTTCGTCTGAGAGAGATGCTCAATCCCAGCTTGATACTTGACGAAGCCCTCATCCTCGTATCCCAAATGGGTATAAGGCGATTTTCCGTGAGCGAACTGGCCCAGAGATTGGGGGTCGTGAAAAGCGCCCTCTATCACCATTTTCCCGGTGGGAAATGGGACATAATCAAAGCCCTTTTCGAGAGGGAAGAGGAGAAGGTTCTCAGCTCCATGGAGGCCTCTGCTCGAAAAGAGACCACAACCAGGGAAAGCCTGATTGCCTTAGCCAAGGCTCAAATTGAGGCCGTGATGGAACTGGGAAGGCTCTACAGGGTGAGGGAGGATATAGCGGATGAGCTCGAGGGATTCTTGGTGAGCAGGAGGAGGGCATTCCTCCAGAGGGAAAGGGCGCTCATAGCTTCCATCCTGGAACAGGGAGTGAAGAAGGGAGAGATAAAGGAGGTAAATGTGGATCTTCTTTCCCTGGCTCTTCAAGGAGCTCTTCACAACTTGAGTAGGGCCTACGCCCTCAGGGGAGAAGGCCTTCCCCTCGAGGAGATCTCCGAGCTCATGGAAATCCTCTTCCAGGGCATAGGAGTGACAGAGATCCATTAGGCCTTAAGGAGGAGAGGAGGGCCCGATGGAGACCCAGGAAGGCGAGATCTCGAGATGGAAAGAGGGGTCACCAATGGAAGGCAATGGAGGGGCAAGAGCAAAGGGTAAAAGCTCGAGGATAATCGCGAGTTGCATTCTCGGCCTAGCCCTGATCGGCGGGGCGATAGTTTCGGGAAGGTGGCTTTACTACAGGCTGACCCACGTGATCACCGATGCAGCATACGTCAAAGCGGACATGGCCTCTGTCGCCCCAGAGGTGGGAGGAAGGATAGTGGATGTGATGGTGAGGGAGGGAGAGAGGGTCGCCCCTGGCCAGCTCCTAGTGAGGGTGGAAGACGACGATTGGAGGCATAGGGAGGAACAGGCCTTGGCCAAGGTCCAGGAGATGGAGCTCCAGCTTGTGAGACGCCAGGCAGTTCTCGAGAGGACCAGGGTCGCTGTCAAGGCATCCATAGACGCTGCCGAAGCTGCCCTCTCAGCGTCGAGACAGCAGCTCACCAGGGCCAAGGCCAATCTCGAATATCTTGAAGCCCAGGAGAGGAGGATGGCTGCTCTGGTGGAGAGGGAGGTGATATCCCGTGCCCAATGGGACCAGATACATTCGGGCGCGGCTGCTGCGAGGGCGGAAGTCGCCGCGGCAAAGGAACAGGTCGCCTTGGCCGAGGCCAGGCTCAGGGAAGCCCTGGCAGCCACTCACACCATTCACGAAGCAGAGGCAGCGGTGCGAGAGACTGAGGCAGGTCTGGAACAGGCGAGGGCAGCCCTGAACCAGATCAGGTGGACTAGGGGAAGGACCGAGGTGACATCCCCAATTCAGGGGGTTGTGGCCAGGGTCTTCGTGAGGACAGGGGATTTTGCCGTGCCAGGAAGACCTCTTGTGGCCCTGTACGATCCCCAGTCCAGGTACGTGGAAGCCAGGTTTGAGGAGAACAAGGTGGCCCAGCTCCAACTGGGGCAAGAGGCCGAGCTCACCGTTGATGCCCTGCCTGGTCTGGTCCTCAGGGGCCGCATAAGGCGAATAGCGCCGGCTGCGGCTCAGGAATTCGCCCTCATCCCCAGGGATGTGACAGCAGGAGAATTCACCAAGGTGGTGCAGAGGGTCCCAGTGGAGTTGGAGATCCTCGAGCTTCAAAGGCATCCAGAGGTGGTCCCCGGTCTGTCGGTTGTGGTGGCCGTGAAAAAGAACCATGGTGGGGTGAGAGGCTCCTGATGCGAACTCCGAGGAAATGGTCCATAGCCATCGCCGTCACAGCAGGGATGTTCATAGCGTTCCTGGACACTACCATAGTGGACATCACCCTTCCCAAGATGATGTCAGCCCTCGAGGCAGACATGTACGACGCCCAGTGGATAATCATATCCTATCTCCTCGGGGCGGCTGTGGCCATGACCCTCGTGAGTTGGCTTGCGGAATATGTGGGACACAGGGACACCTATCTTGCGGGCCTCATCCTCTTCGTTGGGACCTCTGCCCTTTGCGGATCCGCCTCGTCCCTGGAGGCAATGCTATCCTTCAGATTCCTTCAGGGGGTGGCAGAGGGGATGTTGATACCCGTGGGCTGGCTCCTCCTGAGCGAGGCCTTTCCTCCAGAGGAGAGGGGACTGGCCATGGGAGTGTACGGCCTCGGGGCAGCCTTCGCTCCGGCCGTAGGGCCCTCATTGGGGGGGCTCATAACAGAACACCTCACCTGGCGGTGGATCTTCTACGTCAACGTCCCCATTGGACTAATGGATGCCATTTTCATGATCTGGCTCGTCTCCAACAGGAGAGGTCCCCAGGTCCCCAGGCTCGACAAGGTGGGAGTGGTGCTCCTCTCCATTGCCCTCAGCTCCCTCGTGGTCTTCCTATCCAAGGGTCAGGAGAAGGGATGGCTCAATTCTGATTTCATCTTGACCATGATCATGGTCTTCGCTGGGAGCTTCTCGGCCTTCCTCTTCTGGGAACTTCTTTCCAAGGACCCCTTGATCCCGAGAGAAGTCTTCGTCCAGAGGGAGGTTCCCCTCGGTCTCTTGGCCTTGGGTCTCAACTCAATGGTCGCCTACGGTGTATACCTCCTCCTGCCGGTGTTCCTACAACGCCTCAAGGGATTTACGACCCTCGATGCAGGCCTCATAATGCTTCCTGGGTCTCTGGCATCCGCTGTGGCCACACTCCTCGGAGGGGCCCTGGCGGACAGGCTGAGGCCCAAGATCGTGGCTGTGGGCTTTCTCCTGGGAGGAGCATGGGCCACCTGGGTCTTCAGGACAGATTACTTCGATCCCAAATCACAGGTAGTGTGGGACAACCTGATGTGGGGCTTTGCCATATCCGGCGCATTCGCGCCAGTGAGTTACATGATCTTCGCGGTCTTGAAGGAAGAGCATTACTCCCACGGTACCATGCTCATAAACGTGACCAGACTGGTTGCAGGCTCCATAGGGACAGCACTCTCGACGAATCTACTGACTTCGAGGCAGAACAGTTTTTACGATGCCATATCATGGAGGATGGATTGGGGCTTTGAGTCCGGGATGGGGCTCCTGTCCTCAATGGAGGCACTGGCGGGGCTGGGGAGGGAAGGGGTGGAAGTGGCGAGAAGGCTCATATACAGTGTGGCGAGCGGAGAGGCCTTCATGGCCACTTACAAGCACCTGGCATTGTGGTTGCTCGGGGCTGCCATTGCCCTCGTTTTCGCGAGGCACGTGAAGGCCCGAGGAAGAGCCCCGGTCCACTGAGCCGTTGGAGAGAGGGCTGGGGAGGCGGTCCCATGATGGGTGCCGTTGCAGGAGACATAATAGGTTCCCCATACGAGGCCAATCCCATCAAGACCAAGGACTTCCCTCTTTTTCAGAGGGGGTCCCGCTTCACGGACGATACAGTGATGACCCTAGCCATTGCGAGGGCCATTCTCGAGGACCGGGACTATGCGCGGCACATGAGGGAACTTGGGAGAAGATACCCCAGGGCTGGATACGGAGCTAGCTTCTTCCATTGGCTCTGGTCTCGAGAGCCGAGGCCTTACGGAAGCTGGGGCAATGGATCTGCCATGAGGGTCTCGCCAGTGGCCATGGCCATGGAGAAAAAAGAGGATGTCCTCAGGGAGGCGGCCTCAACCGCCATTGTCACCCATGACCATCCAGAGGGCATAAAGGGTGCTCAGGCAACTGCCTTGGCCATATGGCTCGCGAGGAAGACCCATGATAGGGAAGCCATCAAAGAGGAGATCCAGAGAACCTTTGGGTATGACCTGAGCCGCACCCTGGACGAGATAAGGCCCTCTTACTTCTTCGACGTGTCGTGCCAGGGGACTGTGCCTGAGGCAATAATATGCTTTCTCGAGTCCTCCTCATGGGAAGATGCTGTGAGAAACGCCATATCCCTAGGAGGCGATAGCGATACTTTGGGGTGCATAGCTGGAGCAATAGCAGAGGCATACTACGGGGAGGTCCCCAGAGAGATACGCCTCAAGGTGAAGGAGCTCCTGACTCCTGAACTCCGAGATATCCTCGAGAGGTTCTACGCGAAATTCTCCCCCCTGGCTGCCCTCTGGTGAAGGGCACTTAGGTCCTGGAGAGACTCTGGGGCCATCCCTCACTCCAAGGGGCTTATCCACCCATGTAAAGGGGTACGATCCTGATGGAGTCTCCTGGGCTGACCGCTTCTCCGAGCACTGATTCTCTGGAAACGAGCCTATCGTTTTTCACTACCACCACATCGGGCCTGAACCTTCCCGAATTGGGGTCGAAAACCATATCCCCTATCCTGCTGCACTTGGAGGAGAGCTCCTGGAAAAGCTCCTTGACCGTCTTGCCTTCCTCCACCTCGAGGAGAGCCAAGCACCTGACGGGAGATACCTGTACGAATGGATCCCCAGGATTTTCTCCCAACCAGAGTTCCAAGGTCACTCCCCTGCCCATTGGGCTCCCTCTTTTATTTTGCTCCACCAATCATGCAGACCAAGCCTTCTCAAGGTCTCTTCCTCGGGTTGGCCCGTGAGGGGATTCCATCCCATCTCCTCGTGGTAGATCCTGATCATTTCATCCCACTTGGCCATTATGTCCTTGCCCTGAGCAGGTCCATCTACGGGAACTGACCCGTAGCGGGGAGATGGCCTCATGCGTTCCAACCTGAGACCGTGCTCCCACACCCCCCACCCAGAAGCGGGCAACCTCCTCCCTCAATTCCTCCTCCCAAATGGTGCGGGATGTGAGATCGACCCTGAGTATCCTTCCTGCATAGCCGAAGATCGCCATTGTCCATATCCTCCTGGAGCATGCTTCCCTGAGCCATCAGGCCCCTGGAGAAGCCCTAGATGAGAGAAAATATTATCCCCCAAAGACCTTTCTCCATCGAGAGGCCCGAGCCCCTCGTGATCCATTGGGGCAGAGGGGTCCATGCCCAGAAGATCCCCTTTCGGTTTCCCATCTGGGGGGATTCCAGTGGAAATGCGCGACGGGCACAGGGTGCTCGGGTAATTGAGCCCCTAAGGTGAGGGGATCTCTCGAAAAATCCGGGCTCGATTTTTAATCTCGGGGACGGTCTCTCCCTCGATGGAAGTGAAGCCATGGGGTTTTCCGGCCACCATGGGATCACAACCTGTTCTACCCGGTCAAAAAGCCCGGGCTCACGCAAAGAGCCCGTCCCCTTCGCTTCCTATACCCTGGGGCTCAGGCGAGGCCTTGAGGGATTTTCCCTCGCACCCATGAGGATCATGTGATCCCCAAGAGAAGCTTTCTCAGGAAAGGGCTGCCTTCTCCTTTTTGAAGACGTAAACGGGCTCCTCTGTGCCCTTTATCACCCCTGGGGTGATTATGCACTCCACGAGTCCCTCAAGGTCTGGGAGGTTATACATGATGTCCAGCATGGCCTTTTCCAGAATGGTCCTGAGCCCCCTCGCCCCGCTCTTTCTCTGGATAGCCTCCCTGGCAACTGTCACAAGGGTCTCATCCAGGAACCTGAGCTGCACCCCCTCCAGCTGGAAAAGGGCCTGGTATTGCTTCACCAGGGCATTTTTGGGCTCCACTAGGATCCTCACCAGGTGCTCCTCAGTGAGCTCGTCCAGAACCGCCACTATGGGAAGACGCCCCACGAACTCGGGTATCATCCCGAATTCTATCAGGTCCTCAGCTCTCACCTCGTGGAGGGGATGGGTGGTGATCTTCTCCATCTCCCTCTCGGACCGGAAACCCAGAGACCTCTTCTGGATCCTCTGCTGAATTATCTTTTCCAGACCCACGAAGGTGCCGCCGCATATGAACAGGATGTGGGTAGTGTCCACTTTGTGGTATTGCCCTTTCATCCCCTTGGGATGGAGATGCACTACGGTTCCCTCGAGCATCTTGAGGAGAGCTTGTTGAACCCCCTCACCGGATATGTCCCTCCCATTGGCTGAATTCACTATGCGCTTGGCGATCTTGTCCGCCTCGTCTATGTACACGATTCCCTGCTGGGCCCTCTCCTCATCGAAATCAGCGTTTTCGAGGAGCCTCATGATTATGTCCTCGACGTTCTCTCCCACGTATCCGGCCTCGGTTATGGCTGTGGCATCGGCTATGGCGAAGGGAACCTGGAGGATCTTTGCGAGGGTCTGAGCCAGGAAGGTCTTTCCCGACCCCGTGGGGCCTATGAGGAGGATGTTGCTCTTTTCCAGCTCCACGCCCCTCAAGGTCTTGCGGGCCTGGAGCCTCTTGTAATGGTTGTGGACTGCCACAGCGAGGGTCTTCTTGGCCTCTTCCTGACTTATGACGTATTCATCGAGGGCCTTCTTGATCCTGGAAGGTTTAGGGAACCCCCCCGTCCTCTCAGCCCTGAATTCCTCGGCCAGGATCTCGTTGCATATCTGAACGCACTCGTCGCAGATGAAGGCCTCTGTCCCTGAAATGAGCTTTCGGACCTCGTTTTCGCTCTTCCTGCAGAAGGAGCAGTGGAGTCCCAACTCGTCATCGAAAGGTGGCCGCCCCATGAGATCCCCCCAAAGAGTCGCTTTCTCTATGGCTCTTTCTCTTTATACCATGCCCGGAACCCTCAATCAAACCCCACACAATTTCTCTATCGGCTGGAAACCCAATATCTTTAGCCTGGGTCCCCCTCTTCGGCTCGCCTGGACCATCTGCCCCAAGTCCCAGGCTCTCGACCACGATATCTCCTCACTGCCCCGGACCCCCAGCCTCGGTCCCTGAACCCCGAGGGGGTACTTCAGGCCTCGAGCCCCTCACAGGAGTATCTCTCCCGACCTGGAAGGGTCGTATCCTCCTAGCTCGGATACCGCCTTTCGGAATTCCTCGCTTCTTATCACATCAAGTAGGGCGACGATCCCCTCTGTATGGAAAAATCGCTCCGGGATCACAAGATCGTACCTCTCCGACGCTATGGGGACGAAATCCAGCCCCAATGCCCTGGCTGCAGCCAAGATTCCCATACCAGCATCCGCTGTTCCGCTTGCAACAGCGACGGCAACTGCCATGTGGGTATATTCCTCTCGCTCGTACCCCCGGATCTTCTGGGGGTCCACCCCGGCCTTCTCGAGACAGAAGTCCAGTAGCACCCTGGTCCCAGAGCCAGCTTGCCTGTTTATGAAACGGACCTCGGGCCTTGCGAGGTCCTCCACTTTCTCGATCCCCAATGGGTTGCCGGGGGCAACCATCAGTCCCTGCTCCCTGTTGACCAGGTGAACCAGTTTGACCGGAACCCCTTTCAAATATCTCTTGATGTAGGGGAGGTTGTACTCCCCTGTCCCAGGATCCAGGAGATGGGTCCCTGCCAGATGAGCCTGCCCCTTTCGAATGGCCATGAGTCCACCGAGGCTACCCACATTGCTCGAGGCCAGTCCCCATCCACCCCCTTTGGCCCTCAACATGTCGTTTATGAGATCCAGGGTGAGGTCGTGGCTCCCAATGCTCACCAATGTCTTCCTGAGCTCCTCCGGGGTTCTGAGAAGCTCTACCCATACCTCCTCCCCCTCTCCATAACCCTCGACATTTTCCGGGACCTCGAGAATCCCATCGGCCCTGGTGAGAGTCGTTATGGACCCGGCTCCCCTTGGCAGGGGAGTGGCCATGAGGGAACCGTCCACCTCCCCTAGCCTCACCCTCACGAACTCTCTGAGCCCGACTCGGCACGGGATCTTCCTCGTCACTCTGGCCTTCGCCTTTTGTCTCAGGGGAAGTTCCACTCCCACTAGCCTATCCAAGGCTGGCTTCACTATCTGCTCGCAGCAGAAGACCGCAGATACTGGATATCCGGGGTTTCCCACAACGGGCTTTCCTCGAACTATCGCCAGGATGGTTGGCTTGCCGGGCATCATGGATATGCCGTGGGCTATGATCTCGCCCATCTCCTCCAGGACCCCTATGGTCATGTCCTCGGAGCCAGCAGATGACCCGGCATTGACGATCACCAGATCGGAGACCTCGATTGTACTCGAGACCGCCATTCGGAGTTCATCGGGATCGTCCCTCACGATCTCCCATCTCCTCGGCTCAGCCCCCCAATTCCTCAACATGGCTGAGATGACGAAGCTGTTGAACTCCACTATCTGATCCTCGGCAAGGGAGGAGCTCTTCTCCCACTCCTCCCACTCCACAAGCTCCCGTCCCGTGGGAATTATGGAGACAACTGGTCTCGGCCTGACGAGGACCCTTGTGACCCCTGCTGCCAAAAGAGCCCCTATGTCATAGGCCGAAAGCCTATGGTTTTGAGGAAAAAGGAGTTCCGTGGCGACCACATCCTCTCCCACTCTCCTCACGTTTTCCCATGGATATACGGGAGATTCCAGTTGAATGGTCTGGGGGTCCAATTCCAACACGTCCTCTATCATGACGACTGAATTGGTGCCCCTGGGAAGAGGAAATCCAGTGTTCACGGGGTGGGCATCCCGGCCAACCTGGAGTCTCACGGGATGGTCGGGATGGGCCCCAAAGGTATCCTCCGCCCTGACCGCGTAACCATCCATGGCCGCCAGGTGATTCCTGGGACAAGAGAGCCTGGCGAAGACTGGAGCCGCCGTGACTCTCCCACATGCCTCAACGGCAGGGATCTCTTCGGGTCCTCTGAACCCCCCAACAGGTATCCTCTCCAGAAAGGCCTCCCTGGCCTCATGGAGGGGTTTCATCCTGAGGTAGATCCTCCTTTTCATGGGAACATCTCCACTTCCACCCACTCTCCCTGATACAGCCCCTCGCACCCTTGATCTATCCGAACAATTCCCTCTGCCCTCACCAAAGTGCCTATGAGGCCAGAGGCTCCCAGAATTGGTTTTGCCCAGAGCTCACCGTCTCTCTCCTCCAGAGCCACCCTCACGAAATCCTCTCGGCCCTGGGCTGAGGCGAGATTCCTCGTGAGCCTGGCCCTGAAAGGCCTGGGCCTATGAGCATAGATCTTGCCAGACAGTCTGTCCAGAAGGGGCCTTCCCAGGAGGTGAAGTATCACCAATGCCGAAACTGGATGACCAGGTAGGCCCAAGATGGCCTTTCGGTCGGCCCTGGCGAGGAGCGTCGGCTTTCCTGGCCTCACGGAAATTCCATGGGCGAGGAGCTCAACCCCAGGAAGGGAGCAAAGGGCATCCATGATGTGATCTCTGGTCCCCACAGAGCTTCCCCCTGACATGATGAGGCAGTCAGCCTCCTCCAGGGCCCATTGGATCCTCTCCCTGAGCAAATCCGGCACGTCTCGAACTATTCCCATCTTTACGGGAATGGCGCCTTCCCTCTCGAGCCAAGCGCTGATAGTGAGGCTGTTTATGTCCCTGACCTGGCCTGGAGCCGGGCTCTGGTCCAAGCCCACGACCTCATCGCCTGTTGAGAGGACCGCCACCCTGGGTCTCCTGTGAACCTCTATTTCCCGAACCCCCAGGGCAGCCAGAAGACCCAGATCCTGGGGCCTCAAGCTCCAGCCCCCAGGGAGGATCTCCTCCCCCCTTCGCACATCCTCTCCCGGGGCCACCACATTCTCCCCTGGCGCAACGCTTCTGTAGGCCTCGAGGGTCATATCCTCGAACTCCTCGGCATGTTCCACCATGATCACAGCGTCAGCCCCCTCCGGCAACATCCCACCTGTTGGGATCCTCATGGCCTGACCCGGCCCGATGGATCCACTGGGGGCCTCCCCCATCCCTATCTCTCCAATCACCTGGAGCAGGGCAGGCTGGCTGTCCGAGGCTCCGAAGGTATCCCTGGCCCTCACTGCAAAACCGTCCATTGTGGCCCTGGGAAAAAGGGGGAAATCCTCGGGGGCTATTATTGGCCTGGACAAGACCCTGTGGAGGCCGTTTTCGAGGGGTATCTCCTCTTCCGGAACGGCCTGGAATGACTGGATCTCCCGGAGGACCTCCTCTCGGCTTCTCACACGGAAAAACCTCATCACCTCGTGCGACCCTCTCCTACGAGATCCAGGGGTATTCCCTCGGTCTCCCTGGAATCCCAGTACTCCTTGGCTATGAGCTGCACCCCGGGATGCTTGATGCGACCTATTATGTCAGCTGTGAGCTTGTGGACACGCATCTCCTCTTCCTTCCTCTCAGAAGGATAAGCCTCGAAGCTCTGGAGGAAAAGACTGAATCTCACTATGTGCACGAGCTCGTGGGTGACCACATAGAGGATCAAGGGAAAGAGTCCGATGGATTTGTCCCTGTCCAGGGCCTCTAGGATCACATGATCTTGGAGGCAGATCTTGTAGAAATCGAAATGCGTGCTCTTGAGTTGGCTCGAGGCGGGCTGGGCCACGTATCTCAGGATCTGGGCGAATGCCTCATCGGTTATCTCTTCTTCCGAGAGCTTCTCCGCTGTCAGGATGTCGTACCTGCATCTCCTCCATTGGCTTGTGGAGTACTTGAAGTAGTCGCTCGTGAGCTCTTCGGCCAGCGCCACCGCTTCCTTCACCGAGGCCATCTGCTCCTTGCTGAACCGAAGGCGTCTTCCAGCGAGGTAGATCAAACCCGCGCTCCATTGCCTCGAGCCACTAGAGGAAAGGCCCTCTCGGAGGAAATCCGGATTCCTTTTGCCTCACTGACCTTTTAAAAGGAGACCTACCGACCAAGGGATAAATCCTGGCGGAGAGACCGGGATTCGAACCCGGGGTAGGGCTTTTGGGCCCTACACTCGCTTAGCAGGCGAGCCCCTTCAGCCTTCTCGGGCATCTCTCCGCTCGAGGGCCCCGTAGGGCCATCCCACTCCCTCATTCACTATAGACCAGGCCTCGGTCTCGAGTCAACGATCTCGCTCCCGTGATTAACCCAAGGCCTCATGGGATGGGCCCCATTCCCCGTCCCCTTCCAACCCCCATGTTCCTCTCGAGCCAAGGAGCTGGGTCCAACCCGAGGTCCCTCAAGACCATCTCCATGTCCCCTGGGATGGGCACTTGAAACCAGAGTCTCTCCCCGGAAGATGGATGCTCAATGGAGATACTCCATGCGTGGAGGAGCTGTCTTTTCACCCTCATGAGGAGATTCTTCTGGGGATCCGGGGAGAGGTCCTTCAATCTCCTTTTCCCACCGTAGAGAGGATCGCCTACCACGGGGTGGCCAATGGAGGCCATGTGGACCCTTATCTGATGCGTCCTCCCAGTCTCCGGGATCACTTTCAGCCAGCTTGTAGTGCCGAGCCAGGCCAGAAGCTCCCACCTGCTCACTGCCTCCTTGGGCTTCCTTGGCCTCGTGGATATCCTCTTGGGGTCCTTCCTGTCCCTGCCCAGTGGGGTTTCCACAGTTCCGCTCCTCTGGCTCATCCTCCCATGGACAAGGGCCAAGTACTCCTTGTGGACCCTCCTCTGGGAGAATTGGCGGGATAGGGCATCGTGAGCCATCTGGGTCTTGGCGACGACCATCACCCCTGAGGTGTCCTTGTCCAGTCTGTGGACAAGTCCAGCCCTCGCCTCTCCTCCCACACCACCTATCTTGGGGCAATGGGCCAGAAGGCCATGGACCAAGGTGGCCGAGAAGTGTCCTGCCCCTGGCTGGACCACAAGCCCTGCGGGTTTGGACAGTACGAGGATCTCCTCGTCCTCGTACACGATGTCGAGGTCCATGGGCTGAGGCACGAGCCTGGGCGGAGCGGCTTCCACCAAGGACACCTGGAGCTTGTCACCCCTTTTGAGCCTCGCAGAGGCCTTTCCGGGCCTTGCGTTCAATTGCACGAGCCCTTCCTGGATCATGTTCTTTGCCTGGGAACGAGAGATCCCGAGCCTCTTGGAGAGGAAGACATCGAGCCTCTCCTCCAGGTCATCGGAAACCTGAATTTCCAACACCTTCAAATTCGACCTCTAGCCTCCTCACCCATTGCGATGCTTCCCAGTGCCTTTGCCACAATGGGGATATCCCCTTTCTCCATGGTTCTCACATCCAGGATCACCTCGTCCTGGAAGACCCTAGCGATTATGGGAGGATCCCACCCTCTCAAGGCCTTTGCGAGCTCATGGGCCCCCATCTCCTCTGATTTCAATGCCACAACCCATGTGGGAAGTTTGGCGAGGGGCATAGCACCACCTCCCACCTTGGAGTGATCCTCCCTCAGCCCTGCAGAGATTCCGGGAGCCTCTTTTCTGATGGAGCGGACCAATGCTCGGGCCTTGGACTTCAGCTCCCCGGATTGGGCGCGTATCATTCTCAGGGTGGGGATGGAATCCATGGCCTCTCGAGGCTCCCAATAGAGCTCCAGTGTGGCTACCATGGCAGCGAGGGTGAGCTTGTCTATCCTAACAGCCCTGGCTAGGGGATGGGCCTTGATGAGGTCCAGGAGATCCTTTCTCCCCAAGATTATTCCAGCCTGAGGCCCCCCAAGGAGCTTGTCCCCACTGAAAGTGACTATATCGGCACCCTTCTCCAGGGCTTCTTGAACAGTGGGCTCCCCTTCGTCCACATAGGTCCTGAGATCCACGAGGCATCCGCTACCCAGATCGTACATGACGGGTATCGAGGCCCTTCTCCCTATCTCGACCAGCTCCTCCAGGCTGACCTCTTGGCTGAATCCCACGATTCGGTAATTGCTCGTGTGGACCTTGAGAAGGAGCGCTGTTCGTTCTGTTAAGGCCCTCTCATAGTCCCTGGGACGGGTCTTGTTGGTCGTGCCAACCTCCACGAGGTGCGCCCCGCTTTGGGCCATGACCTCTGGCATGCGAAAGGAACCCCCAATTTCCACGAGTTCCCCCCTGGAGACGATCACCTCCCTTCCCTTGGCAAGGGCACTGAGGCTGAGGAGCACAGCTGCGGCATTGTTGTTCACTATCGCCGCTGCCTCTGCCCCGGTAAGGCGCCTCAAGAGACCCTCTATGTGAGACTGTCTTGAGCCCCTTTTCCCCTCCCTCAGATCATACTCCAGATCAGAGTACCTTGAGGCTATTTTCCCGATTGCCTCCACCGCATGAGGGGCGAGGGGGGATCTCCCCAAGTTCGTGTGGACTATGACCCCAGTCGCGTTTATGAGGGGCCTGAGCCCCCAGGAGACGGTCCTCGACACTTCCCCCGAAAGCCTCTCCAACCACTGGGCCCTTGACCTGGGGAGGGTCTCGAGCTCCTCCTCGGGACACTTGATCACAGCTGCCCTCGCCTCGTTCAATACCTCCTTTGCTGCTTCAAGAAGTGCCCTTTTCGGGAGATTCCCCGCCCTCTGAGCCAATGTCTTCTGAAAAAGTTCCTCTGCTGAGGGTAGGGACCTCAGAATTTCCTTTCTCATGGGCTCCATGGCCTCATCCATCGGATCCCTCCTCTCGAGACCTCTCACTCGTGGGTTTCCCCTTCTGGGTCGAGGGGATCTATCCACTCATTCGCTCTCCTGCTTGAGCTCATCCCATAGGAGCTCGGCTAGGTGCACAACGGACTTCCTAACATGTCGGGTCTGCACCATCTCATTGAGCTGAAGCCAGCACCCCATACATGTTGTCGCGATCACATCTGCCTGAGACTCCTCTATGGCCGAAAGCTTCTTCCTGGATATGGTTCTGGAGACCCGGGGATGGAAGATCCTGAAACTCCCTCCCATGCCGCAGCAAAGGTCAGCTCCCTCCATCTCCCTGTACGAGTACCTTGAAAGCGCTTCCAAAAGCGCCCTGGGCTCCTTCCTCTTTCCAAGCCCGACTGACATGTGGCACGGGTCGTGGTACGTGACAAGACCAAGCCTTTCCCTCTCGGGATGGGCTTTGAGGATCTCCTGGAGACCAACTTCGGCCAGAAAGGAGCTCATCTCCACAGTCTTGAGGGAAATGCTCCGGGCCGAGTGTTCTAGGCCGGTTCCCTCGAGAAGGGGGACCAGTCCCCTAGATAGGTGAAATGCGCAAGAGGCACATGGCACCACAATGGCCTCCCATTCATCCCTTCCAAAGGTCTCGATGAATCTCTCGGCAAGGGATCTTGCCCTTGCCAGGTCTCCCATGGCCTTGCTCACGAGACCGCAGCAGCCCTGTTCCCGAGGGATCCTCACCCTGAACCCCAAGGTTTCTAGAAGACGAAGCGCTGCCTCGCCCACATGAGGGGCCAGATAATGGATGGAGCATCCAACGAAAAGGGCAACAGTCCTCCCCCCAATCCCATCCGTCACTGAGTCCCTGGATCGATCCAGGAAGAAGGGGGTCTGGATCTTGGGAACCCATTTCGAGTCCGTGAGCTTGAAGAGGAGGCCTCTTTGGAATCCTCCATGGTCCAGGATGATCTTCTGGAGGCCCGCTAAGGATCTCACCAGAGGATCCCTTCTTTTTCTGTCCAATGAAGCCACTTTCGAGACGCTTCTCTTGAACAATGGAAGCCCTCCATGGCGAGCGAGGAGGATTCTAGCCCTCTCCACTGCCTCCTTGGCCTTGGCTCCATTGGGGCAGTTCTGGGTGCAACGACCGCACAGAAGGCAAAGGGACAGGGCACCCTCCAGCTCCTCGGATGAGAAGGCCATGGGGTTTCCCAGCGCAGCCTCTATGAGGGCCATCTTTCCCCTGGCAACCGAAGGCTCCCTTCCCACAGCCTGGAAGACCGGGCACACGGACCTGCATCTTCCGCATTTGACGCACCTGGATACGAGCTCCTCGAGCCCTTCCAGGGGATTGCGCGAAGTCGAGCCCTTCTCCCTCATGCCCTTTCCTCGGTTCACCCTTTATCTCGGGGGAAGATCTTGCCAGGGTTCAGAATGCCTTTGGGATCCAGGAGAGACTTGACCTTTTTCATGAGCTCCAATGCCTCCGGCTGGACTTCCAGTGGGAGGAATTGGGACTTGGTGATCCCTATCCCGTGTTCTCCCGAAAGGCTCCCTCCCAGGGCCACTGTGGCCTCCATCACTCTCCGGGCGGCCTTCTCCGCCCTTGTGGCCTCATCCTCATTGCTTCTGTCGTAGAGGACATTCACGTGGATATTGCCATCTCCGGCATGTCCGAATGTGGTGAGGGGGACCCCGTACTCCTCCCCTATCTTCCTGAAGGTCTCCATTGCCTCTGCAAGCTTGCTTCTGGGCACGACCACATCCTCATTGAGCCTGTGGGGCCTGAGACGGGCGAGGGAAGGTGAGATGGCCCTCCTCAATTTCCACAGGGACTCGGAGTCTTTCTCGTCTTGGCTCACAACGACCCTCAAGGCCGACACTTCTCTCGAGATCTCCGCAACGTTCCTAGCCTCCTCCTTGGTTGCGGCCTCAGGACCATCCACCTCCACGAGGAGCATGGCCCCTGTGTCCTGGGGGTAATCCACAGGATTGGACATGGCCACACATTCCAGGGAGGCCCTGTCCACTATCTCCATCGCGCTGGGAAGGATGCCCGAAGAGAGTATCTGGCTCACTGCCTGGGTTGCCGAGGCAACCGAGGGGAAGAAGGAGAGCACAGTGCTTCTTGCTCGAGGAAGGGGAATGAGTTTCAGGGTGATCTCGGTGATCACTCCCAGTGTTCCTTCGGAGCCCACCATGAGCCTCGTGAGATCGTATCCCACCACATTCTTCACTGTCCTTCCACCTGTTCTCACGATCTCTCCCGTAGGGAGGACTACTTCTAGACCGAGGACGTAATCCCTCGTGACACCATATTTCAGGGCCCTCATCCCCCCTGCGCATTCCGCGACATTTCCTCCTATGGTGCAGAATTCTACACTTGCCGGATCAGGAGGGAAAAAGAGGCCGAGCTTCGCCACTTCCTTCTGAAACTCCCCCGTCACGACCCCTGGTTGGACCACAGCCACGAGATCCTCTCGCGAAACCGACAATATTCGATTCATCCTCTCCGTTGAAAGGACGACTCCTCCCTCTATGGGCACAGCCCCACCGGTGAACCCAGATCCGGCACCTCTGGGGATGACTGGAAAGGACCTTTCATTGGCCAGCCTCAAGATACTGCTCACTTCCTGGGCCGACCCCGGAAAGGCCACGCCATCTGGCAGGTAAACCTTGTTTGTGGCATCGAACCCATAGGATACCCTGGTTGCAAAGTCCGTCCGGAAATTCTCCTTGCCAAGAAGCTTTAAGAGCTTTCTCCTGGTTCCGTGGTCCAATCTCCCTAGCATTTGGCTTTTCCCTTCGAGGTCCATGGATCCATCCGTGAGGGCCCGCTTCATGTGCCCTTCTTCTCTGAGAATGGGAGGAGATCTCGCTGGCCGCTCATTTGGATCCCTAGCTCAAGCACTGAAATGGCAATGCTACCCTCATCCCGCATACCCTTACCCCCCGCCTCTTTATCGCTCAGGATCCCAAGTCATCTTAACCCAGGAAAAGGAGCACCTCAACGAAGCGAGGCAGCCCCTAGAAGGAGGCAGGGCGAGTGCCTCTGTAGTCAGGCCTAAGGGAGTTTGTCTATAATGGACCCGAACTCGCTTTCTCTCGACATGGCTATGGGGGCTTTGGCTGCAACTCGGATCCGGAGGTAGAGGGGCGGATGAGGCCCCGAGATCCCAAATTGGAGACCCAAGTAAGGAGCGCGCTGGTGGATCTTCTCCGGAGCCGCCCCGCTTGGGGGTGATCCGAGATGCCATTTCCAAACCGAGCGCTGAGATGCACTACCGGACAGTCCACTTCGGGGTGCAAGAAAGCGAGTGGGGGCAGGAGGGAAAAAATCGTCCTCATCGCTACGGCAGGATATTTCGAGGGCAAGCTTCCACCTGCGATGCGGAGAGTTACGCCCGCGCAATCGTGGAGAAGGCTGCGGAGCTTGGCATCGAGGTGCTCGCCATCACCGATCACAATAGTGTGAGCAGCGTAGAAGCCTTCCGAGCCGCGGCGGAGGGCAAGGACATTTACATTTTCCCTGGGTTCGAGCTGGCCTCTAGCGAAGGGGTCCACGTCCTGTGTATCTACGGCCACGATACCCCAAACGAGGTGCTGAATCGCTACCTCGGCGCATTGGGCATTGTTGAGACGAGGCCCTCGGCCGGCCTGGCTGCCCAATCCTTCGCTGAGATCCTGGCCAAGGTGCGGGAACAGGGCGGCCTTGCCATCGCGGCCCACGTGACGAATGAGAACGGGCTCTTCAAGGTCTTGAGCGGCCAGGCAAGAATTCGCGCTTGGCGCGACCCCAACCTCCTTGCCGTGCAGATTCCGGGCCCAATTAGGGATCTGCCACAAGAGATCCGCGAAATCATCGAGAATCGGAATCCGGAATACCGGCGCGAGCACCCCGCGGAGGAACGGCAGGCGATTGCCGTGATCAACGCGAAGGATGTAGCCACACCCGCAGACCTCGAGGATCGGCCGGCTACGTGCTGGATCAAGATGTCCGATGTAAGTGTAGAAGGACTCAGGCAGGCTTTCCTCGATCCGGGCTCCCGCATTCGTCTGAATCCCAAGGCCGGAGACCTTGAGCCAGAGAGGCATGCAGAACTCGTCGCGTTGGCCTGGGAGGGCGGCTTTTTGGACGGCGTTGCGATCCATTTCAACCCCAACCTGAATGTGCTTGTGGGCGGTCGCGGCACGGGCAAGTCCACGGTGATCGAGAGCATTCGCACCGTGCTCGGACTGGAGCCCATCGGAGACGATGCTCGCAAGGCGCATGAAGGAATCCTTCGAGAAGTGCTGAGGAACGGCACCAAAATTTCGCTGCTAGTCCGTGTGCACCGCCCTGCCGTCCGTGAATACCGAATCGAACGCACCCTCCCCAATCCCCCGTTGGTGCGGGAAGAGGGGGGCCAGATCTCTGACCTCACGCCGGTGGACATCCTTCCCAGGGTCGAGGTCTATGGGCAGCATGAGATCTCCGAGCTTACCAAGAGCCGCGAAAAGCTCACTCGCCTTCTGGAGCGGTTCGTGGAACGAGATGCGTCGCTCGATCGCCAGAAAGCCTCCCTTCGGCGTGAGCTCGAGAAGAACAGGCGCGAGCTGTGCGACACGCGGAATGACATTCACGAGCTCGAGGAGCGGCTTGCGTCCCTTCCGGCGCTGGAAGAGACCCTGAAAAGATTCCAGGAGGCGGGTCTCGAAGAGCGACTCAAGGAGCAGAGCCTCCTCGTACGCGAAGAGCGCGTGCTCGACTCCGTGCCAGAACGACTCGCTCCTTTCCGCGATGCGCTCGATATTTTGAAGGGGGAGCTGCCCATCGAACGCACGTTTCTCTCGGAGGGAGCACTGAAGGACCTGCCAGGTAAAGAGATCCTCTCGCGAGCGAACGAGGTGTTGGCCGAACTAGAGGGAGAGCTCCTGCGAGTCGCCTGTGACCTAGAAGAGGCGTTGAAACGTGCCGAGGAGGGGATCGCTCGAGTGCGGTCATCCTGGGAGGCTCGCAAGCGGCAGGTGCAAGAGCAGTACGAAAAAATTCTCCGGGAGCTACAGAAGTCCAGCGTGGACGGGGACGAGTTCATCCGGCTTCGGCGGGAGATCGAGGAGCTGGAGCTCGCGCCTACGACGGCCATCCGGCTCAATACCGCTCCCGCCGGAAGTCCTCCCGTCTGGCAGGCGTTGGAAAATCTTTCCACGGGCCAGAAGGCAACGGCAGTGCTCCTTCTTTTGCTACTCGAGTCGGACGCGCCCCTCATCGTGGACCAGCCCGAGGATGACCTGGACAATCAGTTCATCACCGAAGGGATTGTGCCCCGTATTCGGAAGGAAAAGCGAAAAAGGCAATTCATCTTTTCGACCCATACCGCGAACATTCCGGTCCTCGGCGACGCCGAGCTGATCCTCGGGCTTTCGGCCTCGGGGGAGGCGGACGGCGGCCGCGCACGCATCGCCCCCGAACATATGGGATCCATCGACTCCCCCACTGTCCGTGCCCTGGTGGAGGAGGTCCTGGAGGGCGGGCGCGAAGCGTTCGAGACAAGACGCAGGAAGTATGGGTTCTGAGGAGCGGGCTCATGACGAGAACGGAGTTGATAGAGCTCATTGGAAACGGCGAGAACTCAGGCGTGGAGTTCAAGCGAGACGGCATTCGTGCCGAAAAGTTAGCTGAAGAGATGGCCGCGCTGTTGAATCTGGAAGGTGGCTACATTTTGCTGGGGGTCGAAGAGGATGGCACTGTATCCGGTCTTGCCCGCGATCCGAAGCGCGTCGAGGAGTGGGTGATGGAGGTTGCGGGGACTCATCTTGGTCCAGCCGCCATTCCGTTTTGGGAAACTATCGAATGGGAACCTGGGCGAGTGGTAGGGATCATTTCACTTCCAGCTGATGCCCCAGACAAACCTTACAAGGCCAAGCGCGGCTCGGCGTGGGTTACCCAGGTTCGTGTGGGAACGACTACACGGGATGCCACAGACGAAGAGGAGATGCGCCTGTACCGACAGTCTGGCCGGTTGCAGTACGACCGCAAGCCGATCCCTGGCGCAACGTTCGAGGACCTCGATCTGCGGCGCCTCGCGAACTATTTTCGCGATGTGCGCGGGCAAGGAGCACCAGCGGAGACCGACCGGGAGTCTTGGTTCCGTCTGCTCATCAATACCGATCTGATGGTCGAGGATCGGGGCCGCACTGTGCCCACCGCCGGGGGATTGTTGTTGTTCGGTCGGCGCCCCAAACGTTTTTTCCCCCAGGCCGGGATCAGTGCCGTTGCCTATTCTGGCACTGAGAAAGATTACAACGCGAAAGCCAGGGCCACGCTGGTGGGGCCTATAGTCTCGCTTTTTCCTCGGTTGGCAGATGAGTTCGGACAGAGACCCTATCCCTCGCTTCCGGGGAGGTTTTCTGACTCGATAGATGTCATTGAAGCGGGAATTATCGAGCAAGCTATTGACTTTGTGCGCCGCAATATCGAAGTCAAGGCCTGGGTAGACGAAAGTGGGCGTCGGAGCGAGCGCTGGGACTACCCCTTGGAGGCAGTTCGTGAGGCCATCGTGAATGCCATCGCTCATCGAGACTATACGATCACGGTTGGGGACATCGAACTTTCCATTTATGCCGATCGCATGGAGATCATTTCACCCGGACGGCTTCCCAACACCGTGACAGTGGAAAAAATGCGAACCGGCTACCGCGCCACGCGTAATGAGCTAATCAAGGAAGTCCTGCGTGACTATCGTTACATAGAGGCGACCGGAATGGGTGTGCCGCGCAAAATCATCGCCGGTATGCGGGCCCACAATGGGACCGAACCCGACCTCATCGAGGAAGAAGATCGCTTCACCGTGCGTCTGTGGAAGGAGCCGAAGCGAAAATATCTTAGGAGGCCTGGAGGTGGAAGACCCTATTCGGCCAGGAACGATCATCGAGGGAGAAGTTTTCCCTGAGCCCATCAGGGTGGTATTGGTAGAATCCATCGGGTCCAGCCTGAAAATCGGGGGACAGGGACTTCGCACCGGGCAGTATCATGATCGCCTCCTGAGCCTGGACCAAGTCCATTCCTTGAAGGTCATCCCCGCCGAGGCACCTTTCGATGGTGACGCGCTGCGGTTTCGGTTGGGAATCGAAGCAGCGCGTTTGGGCTTGGCTTACGAGTATGACCCCTATTTTTCGCTTTCCATAGCACGAGTGGATCCGCTTCCCCATCAACTGGAAGCCGTCTATGAGTATATTCTGCCCTTGCCCCAGATCCGCTTTCTCCTGGCTGACGACGCTGGGGCGGGAAAGACCATCATGGCGGGGTTGCTTCTCAAGGAGCTGAAATTGCGGGGCCTTGTCAGTCGGACTCTTATAGTCACGCCAGCGAACCTCGCTTTTCAGTGGCAGCGGGAGATGCGAGACCGGTTCCGCGAGCGGTTCGATATCATTCGCGGAATAGATCTGAGAAACGCCTATGGCGTCAATCCTTGGCAGGACAAGCCACAGGTGATCACTTCCATGGACTGGGCCAAGCGCGAAGAGGTGTTAGAAAGCCTGGGGCGCACCAGTTGGGATCTCATCATCGTGGATGAGGCGCACCGGATGAGCGCCAGCGACCCGGAGCACAAGACGGAGCGTTACCGCTTGGGCGAGCTCCTTTCGCAGAAGACGCATCATTTTTTGCTCCTTACCGGCACACCCCACAAGGGGGACCCTGCCAATTTCTGTCTATTCTTGCAGCTCTTGGACAAGGACGTATATGGCGACGTGCGCAGCCTCGAGGAGGCGATGAAGCGCAATCATGCTCCCTTCTATCTGCGACGTACAAAGGAAGCCTTGGTGACCTTTCCTGATCCCGATACAGGGAAGGTCCGCCGGCTGTTCACAAACCGGGAGGTGCGCACGGTCCGGTTTGAGCTGGATGGCCAGGAGTTCGCCTTCTACGAGGCCTTGACTCGCTATGTGCAGGACCAGTCCATCCGCGCTGCTGCGGACTCCTCCGCGCGTGGGCGGGCCTTGGGCTTCACCATGGCGATGTATCAGCGACGGTTTGCTTCCAGCATTCATGCTGTCCGAAGGAGTCTTGAGCGGCGTCTCCGGAAATTGGAGGAACGTCTGCGCCACCCGCAATCAGAGGCCCCAGCAGACCTGTCCCGCCTGGACGAGATCGACGAGCTCCCGGAAGAGGAAGTCGCGCAATTGGAAGAAGAAGTTGAGCAGGCATCCCTGCCCTGGGAGCGTCAAGCTATCCAACAAGAGGTTGACGAACTCAAGGCCTTGCTGCAAAGGGCTAGCGTTTTGGAAGAGAGAGAGGTAGTCTCGAAGCTTACGAAGCTTCGGGAAGTGCTCACCAGCCAGAACATCTTTGGCGCCCCGAAGACGAAACTGCTCATCTTCACAGAGTTCAAGGAGACGCTGGACTACCTTGTTGCGACGCTCCAGCAGTGGGGATTGCGAGTGACCCAGATCCACGGGGGTATGAGGATCGGTGACCGGGACACGCCGGGGACGCGCATCTATGCCGAGTGGGAGTTCCGCGAGGAGGCTCAGGTGATGGTGGCCACCGAAGCCGCGGGCGAGGGAATTAACCTGCAGTTCTGCTGGCTCATGATCAACTACGACATCCCGTGGAACCCCATGCGGCTGGAGCAGCGCATGGGGCGTATCCATCGTTACGGGCAGGAGCGGGACTGCTTGATCTTCAACTTCGTCGCGGCCAACACGCGGGAGGGCCAGGTCTTGGAGCGGCTTTTGGAGCGGCTGCGGGAGATTCGCAGTGAGCTAGGCAGCGACCAGGTCTTCGATGTGATTGGCGAGATTGTGCCCGCTAACTATCTGGAACGGCTGTTCCGGGAACTCTACGCCGGCCGCATGACCCAGCAGGCTATGTTGGATCGACTCATAAGGGACTTCGATCGGGAGCGGTTCGCTCGCATCTGCCAATCGACTTTGGAGGGGCTGGCGAAAAAGGAGTTGAACCTGTCCGCGATCCTGGGACGTACAGCAGAGGCTAAAGAGAGACGGCTGGTCCCGGAAGTGGTCGAGGAGTTTTTCCTGCAAGCAGCGCCGGCAATTGGGCTGCCGACCCCCAAGGGGCGCAACGGCATCTATACCGTGGGGCGTATCCCGCGCCATCTGCAGCTTGTGGGAGAGCGCCTGGAGCATCGCTTCGGTCCACTGGGGCGCGAGTACCGGCGGATAACCTTCGACAAGAGGCGCCTTGCGGAAGATCCCACGCTGGAATGGGTAACTCCTGGTCATCCGCTCTTCGAGGCCGTCCGCGAGGAGGTCTGGGAGAAAGTCCAGGCCGATCTGCGCCGGGGCGCCGTCTTTTACAACCTAAGTTGCACCGGGCCCTCCCGCCTCGAGGTTTACGCGGCCTCCATCGCTGACGGGCGCGGCAATACCCTCCACCGACAGCTATTCGTGGTAGAGATCGCAAGTTCCGGAAGCATGCGTCTCCGCCAGCCCACTGTCTTTCTGGATCTGATCCCCGCGAGAGGCATAACCGCTCTGGGGCCACCGATACCCTCGAACCGCGAAGAAGTTCTGCGCTTCCTGGTAGAGAATGGGCTCAAGGCCTTGCTGGAGCAAGTGCGGCAGCAGCGCCAGAAAGAGCTGGATACCATCGCCCGGCATGTGGAAGTGAGCCTTCTCACCCTGATTGACCGTCAGCAGCGGCAGGCGGCAGAGCTTTTGCATCGCCAGCAACGCGGCGAAGATGTGGCTTTGGCTCTCAGCGAGGCCGAGCGGCGGCTGGACGAGTTGAATGCGCGGCTGGAACGCAGGCGCCAGGAACTCCAGCGGGAGCGGCAGTTGACCATCGCTGACCCCACGCACA
>Ga0078972_1002154_pt1 | contig 67323 bp, 73 predicted proteins | sample YelNatPaOPGAMG01_FD_67568 | JGI IMG/M metagenome (GOLD analysis project Ga0078972, IMG submission 67568) | Hot spring thermophilic microbial communities from Obsidian Pool, Yellowstone National Park, USA - OP-RAMG-01 (SPADES assembly) (version 2) | ecosystem: Environmental > Aquatic > Thermal...
ATGAGGGCAATAAGATTTGCGAGGAAATTTAGTGTCTGTCAAGGAGCAAAAACGAAGGAATAGCAGCGCTATTTAAGAGTTTTTGCGACGCGGACAGGCACTAAATTAACCGCAAAGATATTGCACGAATTAATCAGCGTTTCCAAAAGAAAAAGCCGCGGTAAAAGAGGCCGCAAAAAGGCGTTGCGCATAAGTTTTAAATCATTTAAAATTTAAAAAACGGAGGGTCGATATGGAAGAGCAAAGAAAGAGCGATACCAAAGTACTCATAATTGCGAGCATGCTTACCGCGCTAGTTTTCGTCGTGACATTTTTGCTTCCGGTTCCGGTCGGGAACAAGGGCGCTTATATAAACCTCGGCGATTCGGTGATATACTGCACCGGGCTGCTGGTCGGCGCTCCGTGGGCGGCGGCGGCCTCCGGTATCGGCAGCGCTTTGTCCGACTGGGCTTACGGAGCGACGGTATACATCCCCGCGACGCTTATAATAAAAGGAACTATGGGTTTCGTATGCGCCGCGTTGATACGCGGCGGCGGCTATAAAAGGTTCCTCGTATCATGCGTAACCGGCGGCGCGATTATGGTCGCGGGTTACGGGCTTTTCGAGGTGATCTTCATGGGCGGATGGGGATACGCGGCTACGACCGTTATAGGGAACCTGATCCAGTGGGCGGCGGGCGTTATCGGCGCGACGGTGCTGTATTATCCCGTCAAAAGGATAAAGGGTTTGATATGAAACTGACATGCCTCGGAAAATACGGGCCGTATCCGAAGCCCGGGTGCGCGTGCTCGGGATACCTGCTCCAAAGCGGCGGGAAGAATATTGTAATCGATCTGGGCTGCGGGACGCTGCCGAGGCTTTTGAAGCTGCTTGCCGCGAAGGACGTCGACGCGCTCGTGCTGTCCCATCTTCACTCAGACCATATGGGGGACGCGCTTACTCTGAGGTACGCCCTCGATTCCGCGAAGAAGTTGGGGGCGAGAACGGAGCCGCTTCCGGTATATATGCCGGCGGAGCCTTCGGCGGAGGCGGCGCTTTTAGCCTCCTGCGCGATGATGGCGCCCGTGCATATAGAGGACGGCGCGGAATTTGACATATCGGGGATAGTGACGAGGTTCGCGCGGATGCCCCATGCCGTGCCGGGCTACGCGATGGCGTTTTTCGCGGAGGGAAAGAAGTTCGTATATTCCGGCGACACGGGGTATAACGATTCCCTGGCCGGATTCGCCGGAGGGGCGGATCTTTTTATCATAGAATCCGCGTTCCTGTCAAAAGACCTGCCAGGAAACGCCGCGCATATAAGCGCGGCGCAGGCGGGCTTTATCGCTTCGGGCGCGGGAGCGAAAAGAACCCTTCTTACGCATATTTTTCCGCTTTACGACGAAAACGAAATCTTAAAAGAGGCGGCCGGATATTGCCCCCGAGTCTCGGTAATCGGGGAGCTTGAAACATACGAGGTCTGAATGGATTCCAAGAAAACCGGCGGATGTATTTTATCGCCGTTTTCAAGGCGCCCGCTTTTCGCGGCCGCGGTATGTTTCGCGTCGGGCGTCGTACTCGGGAAATACGCTGATTTTCGGACGGTTTATATGATAGCCGCCGCGGTTTTCGCCGCGGCGGCTTGCGTTTTCCGGCGGAAAGCGGCGCTGCCGCTTTTTTGCGCGTCGGCGCTTTTTCTCGCGGCCTTTCTTTGCGCGGGCGCGGCAAACGTCGGCTATGTAAAGACCGGGGAAGGCCTGAAAGTCGAGGGAAGGGTATATGACGCGCCGTACAGGAACGATTACGGCGGCACGGTTTGTTTTCTTGACGATGCGAGCATAGACGGGCTAAAGTGCGCGAACATAAAGCTTTACGTGCCGGGCGAAAACGCAATTAAATGCGGAGACGCAGTTTCCGCGACGGCGGACGTAGAGATACCCAAAGGGGTAAGGAATCCCGGAGGATTCGACGAAAGGCTTTATCTTCTTTCACAGGGGATAAGCTATAAAGCGTACGCGGATGCCGTGACGATAACAGGCCAAAGTACGAGCCCGTTGGTTTTTTTCGCGCAGGCACGAAAATATATCGGAGATACCGTAGATTCCATATTCGATCCGGAAACCGCGCCGCTCGCGAAGGCGATGCTGTTTGGCGACAAGCAGGGGATAGACGAGGAAACGCTTACCGCTTTCAAGGATACAGGGATGGCGCACGTGCTCGCGGTTTCGGGTCTGCACGCGGGAATACTGATAGCTTTCATATATTACCTGCTGAAGGCGCTGCGGGCGGGAAGGACGGCGCGGCTCTTTGCGACGCTTGTTTTTATCGCGGCGTACGCGTGCCTTGCCGGCCTTACGCCGTCGATCCTGCGCGCCTCGATCATGGCCGCCGCGCTTTTAACAGGCTCTTATTTCGGGAGGCAGAACGACGCGCTGAATTTCCTTTCCCTTGCGTTCGTCGTCACGCTCGCTCTTAAGCCGCTCGATCTTTTTACGGCGGGGTTCCAGCTGTCGTATGCCGCGGTGTTCGGGATGTTAACGCTCGGAGGCCAAATCAGGCGCCTGTGTAACGCGGCATTGCCGGAGAGGATGCCGCGTGTCGCCGAAAAAATAACGCGGTATGCCGCAGGCGCGGTATCGGCGTCGATAGGCGCCACCGCGGGGACCGCTCCCGTCCTCGCCTCGGTATTTAACCGTATTCCGACGTTAGGCATAATACTGAACCTCGCCGTCATACCGCTCGCGTCCGCGGCGGTCGTGCTCGTGTTCGCGGCCTCGGTTTTCGGCGCCGTATTCGGGAGCGCGGCGGCGTTTGCCGCGTTCCCCGCGCAAATCGTGCTGCGGATTATCCTCGCCGTCGTAAAATGGGCGGCGGGGATCCCGTTCGTTTCGGTTCCCTCGGCCTCTCCTCCGCTTTACATGACGCTCGCGTTTTTTCTCCTGCTGTTCATAACCTCGGGCTATTCGCTCTGTACGCGTAAGATAAAAGCCTTGTTTTGCGCGGCGCTCGTCTTTCTTTCGGCGCTCGCGGCGCTCGTTTTGCGTTTCGGAGGCATGTACGTTGTGTTTTTGGACGTGGGGCAGGGTGACGCGGCGTTTATCAGGACGCCGCAGGGCGGCGGGTATTTCATAGACGGGGGAGGGCAAAACAGCTCCGGCGAGGTCGTGAGCTTTGCGGTAAGGAACGGCTGCCGGCCGGGCGCGGCGTTCGTTTCGCATACCGACTCCGACCACTTCGCGGGCATAACCGCGCTTTATCAGGCGGGGCTTTTAAAAAAGGCTTACTGCTCGTACCAGCAGCTCGACGCGGTAAAAAAGGCCATGCCGGAAGCGGAAATCGTGCCGCTGTCCGCAGGGGACGCGGTCATGTTGGACGACCTTACGAAGGCGCTTGTTTTATACCCTTACAGGGACACCGTTTCGACGGACGAGAACGATCTATCGCTCGTGCTGCTCGTTGAATACGCGGGGCACAGCGTACTGTTCACCGGAGACATATCCGGAGAGACCGAAACGGAGATATTCGCGCCCCTTCGCGGCGTCGACATATACGAGGCGGCGCATCACGGTTCCGGACGATCGTCGTACCGGCTCCCGCTGTCCGTTCTGCGCCCGAAGCACAGCGTCGTATCGGTCGGCAAAAACAGCTTCGGGCAGCCGAGCGCGCTCGCGATCTCAAACCTTGAGGATTACTCGGGAAAAGTATACAATACTTTATACGATCATGCGGTCGAGTTCTATATTTCGGAAGACGTCCGCGTGAACACGTACGGCGGCGCTCATGAATAAAAACGCATATATTTTTACCGGAGAAAAATACATGATAAAGCGCGGGGTCGAAAAGTTGAAGGCTTCGCTCGGCATAGAATACCCGGAAATGAACATCACCGAGTTCAAGACGATGCCCAAAACGCAGGACATAATCGAAGCCTGCGATTGTGTTCCGTTCCTGTCGCCCAAGAGGCTCGTCATAATCTCTGAATGCGGAGTTTTAACTTCAAAAGGCAGCGCCGAGGAAGCGAAAAAAATATTGTCCTATATCAAAAGGATGCCCGAAACGGCCGTTCTCGCGATGTGCTCGGAGGAGTCGCCGGACAAGCGCAAGGCCCTTTTTAAGGAGATACAAGAAAACGGAGGGGTATACGAGTTCCCCGCGCCGAACGCCGCGGCGTGCGCAGGATTCGTAACGGAGCGCGCGAAAGAGCTCGGAGTAAAGATATCCCTCAAAACCGCGTCGGAACTCGTTTCGATCGCAGGGTGCGATTATTTCACGCTCGAAAACGAGACCGCAAAGCTCGCCGCGTACTGCGGATACGGCGAGATAACCTCCGGGGACGTTAGGGCGTGCGCGGCGAAATCGCTCGAATACAACGTATTCGAGCTGCACGGGCTGCTTATGCGCGGCGAAGCCGAAAGGGCGCGCAGGCTGCTCGAAGAGATACTGCGCATGGAGCGCCCGGAGGGCCTTATCGGACTAATCGCGCGCAAATTCCGGGACATGCTGAAGGCAAGGTCGATGATCGATTCGGGGTATCCGCCGTCGAAAATAGCCGCCCTGCTCGGAGTAAGCGGATATGCCGCCGATATGATAACGAAGGACGCTAAGAAATTTTCAAGCGGGGAGCTTATAGGCGCCCTTAAAACCCTCGCCGACGTCGATTACTCCATGAAAAGCGGCGAAAAGGACGTGGATTTCGCGCTGAGCGGGGCGCTGATACTGATCTACGGACTAAGGCGGAATTAAAAAAGGCCCCGTTCCTGACTAAACGAAACGAAGGCCTTGATATAAAGACGATCATGCGGAAATCGACGAGAGCGCGCGGCTTGCCTGAGCCTTCTTGCGGCTGCTGTTGTTGCGATGGATGATACCCTTTACGGCCGCCTTGTCGAGCGCGCTCGTATATTCTATGAAAGCGGCGCCCGCCTTTTCCCTGTCTTTCGCGGCCACGGCTTCGTTGAACTTTTTGGCAAGGGTCTTAAGCTCCGACTTTGTGTCGCGGTTTCTTACTTTCGCCTTTGCACCCGTGCGTACGCGCCTTTCGGCTGATTTTATGTTTGGCAAGTCTTATTACCTCCGAATTCCTGAATAACGAAACGTATTTTAACACACGCCTCTTTGATTTGCAACATAAAACATGGCCTTTTGCGAAAATCGGCCCCGCGATAAAAAACGATAATAAATCCGGCTTTGCCTGCAAAGAATATCATATGGAAAAAGAATTTGTACGGAAGGTGAGTTTATGCAGAAATTCAAATCCGGCCAGAAGGCGCCGGAAAGCGGAGATTACAGGATAGTCAGCGACAACGGGTCGGTGGTAAGAAAGGGCGTAACGATCAATAAGGGAGAATCGTTCCCGCCGACGCCGGGCTCGAACCAGCATTTCGAAAAGGAATAAAAGGCCGTATTTTGGAGCGGATCGGCGGTGCAAAAGCGGCCCCGCGCGGCGCCGGCTGTATTGTCAGCCTGCGGTTCCGTTCGGGGCGCGCTTTTTTATTTTCGGGCGCCGCGCCGTCGCGCAAATATGATATAATTAGTGAAAAACGGGAAGGTCAAGGAGAGGCGTTTTGGCGCAACCGGGGAAAAGGATTCATTCGTTCCCTCCCGTTGCCGGAGACGACGCGAGGGCGCTCATATTGGGTTCGATCCCCGGGGAGGAGTCTCTGAAAAAGGGCCAGTACTACGGGCACGAGCGCAACGGCTTCTGGCGCATCGTTTACGCGCTTTTCGGGCGGCGGTACGAGGAAGACTACGAGGCGCGAAAGAGGTTCCTGATCGAGCGCGGCATCGCGCTTTGGGACGTTATAGAAAGCTGCGAGAGGGAGAAAAGCCTCGACTCGAACATAAAAAACGCGCGGGTCAACGATTTCGCCGGATTCTTCAAAGAGCATCCGGCGATACGCCACGTTTTTTTCAACGGCGGCGCGGCGTACGCTTTGTTCAAGAAGAACGTTGGTTTCGGGTTCGAGGGGATAGAGTATACGAGGCTTAAATCAACGAGCCCGGCGCACGCGGTTAAATTTGAGGACAAGCTTTCCGACTGGGAAAAGGTGCGCGAGGCGCTAAGAGAAGGACCCGCAAGGCGGGATGTAAGTTTTTTACGATTCAAGGGGGAAGAAATGGGGTCTCTTTATCGCGACGCGGCGCAGGCGGCTCTTCGGGGCAAACTCAGCGAACTGTTTAAAAACGGGAGCGGATACGACGAGCGAAGCCTCGACTGCCTGCTGAACCCTCGAAAATACCCCGTAGTGATACAGTCGGGCAAATGCGAATGCGGCGACGGGAGGGAATGCGAAAAAGCCTGCATTTACGGCGCGATAACGCGCGACGAAAACGCGAACGCGGTGATTTCGCAAAAAGATTGCACGGGATGCGGAGAGTGCATAGAGCGCTGCCGGACGGGCAACCTTTCGGAGGCAAAGGAGCTGATCCCGGTGCTCGAGGCGCTGAATTCCGGGAAACGCGTATACGCGCTTATCGCGCCGGCGTTTACCGGCCAGTTCAGCCCGGACGTAACGCCGGGGAAACTCAGGTCGGCTTTTAAAAAGCTCGGGTTTGCGGGCATGATCGAGGTCGCGCTGTTCGCGGATATACTTACGCTAAAGGAAGCGCTCGAATTCGACGCGTCGGTCGTAACCGAGAAGGATTTCATGCTTACGAGCTGCTGCTGCCCGCTCTGGGTGGCGATGATAAGGAAGATATACGCCCGCCTCGTGAAGCATATGCCGCCGTCGGTGTCGCCCATGGTCGCGGGAGGGCGTGCGGTCAAGAAGATATACCCGGAAGCGGTAACGGTATTCGTCGGGCCGTGCTTGGCCAAAAAGGCGGAAGCGAGGATGCCCGACATAGCGGACGCCGTTGACTACGTGATCACTTTTACCGAGGCTTCGGAACTGTTCGGGCTTGCAGGGATCGTTCCCGAAGCGCTTGAGGACGACGCGCGGGAACATTCTTCGGCGGCGGGAAGGATTTACGCGCGAACGGGTGGGGTCAGCGAGGCGGTGCGATCGACCGTGGAGCGGCTGATGCCCGGAAGAAAGATACGGGTACGGGCGCGCCAGGCGGACGGGGTCCCCGCCTGCAAGGCGCTCTTAAAAGAGCTGACCGAAGGGAACGTGGACGCTAATTTCATCGAAGGCATGGGCTGTGTCGGGGGATGCGTCGGCGGCCCGAGAGCTATCCTTGACAGGGAGCGGGGCGCGTCGAATGTCGACGCGTACGCCGCGAAGACTCTGATAAAGACTCCCGCCGACAACCCGTATTTGAGCGAGCTTCTTTCAAGGCTCGGGTTTAGCACGATAGAAAGCCTAAGATCAGGGAAGAATAGTTTTACGCGCGAGTTCGGCGAATAGTTTCGCCGCCGCGCAGGAGAAAAACGATGCCGAAGGTAGCGGGACAATTTAACGATTCTTATGCCCCGATTGCGGACGGGGTCGCGGGCGTGGTAAAAAATTATGCCCTCTGGCTTCAGAGGAGCTGCGGCTGGAAATGCTGCGTCGTTACTCCGGAGTATCCCGGATACGCCGACGCCGAGGAGTTCGACGTGCTCCGGTACCGTTCGGTGCCGCTGCCGGGGCGCAGGCCGTACCGGTCGGGGATCGCCACATTCGACAGGAGATTCTTAAGAGAGCTGCGCAGGATACGTTTCGATATAATACACGCGCACAGCCCTTTCAGCGCGGGCTGGCTCGGCCTGAAAATAGCGCGGGAACAGGGCGTGCCTATAATCACGACGTTCCATTCCAAATATCTGGACGATATCAGGGACATAGTAAAGAGCGAAAGAGTCGCGAAGGCCGTCTTAAACGCGGTAATGCGTTTTTATGACCGCGTCGACGAGGTCTGGACGGTCAGCCGCTCCTCCGCCGATACCCTCAGAGAGTACGGATACGGGGGAAGGGTCGAAGTCGTGGGGAACGGGGTAGACTTGGAAGGGTGCCCGGAAAAAGAATCCGACGCAGACGGGGAACTGAAGCTGATTTTCGTAGGGCAGCACGTCTGGCATAAAAACCTGAAAATGCTCGTATGCGCCCTTAAAATACTCAAAGATTCCGGAACCGGATTCAAGATGAGGATGGTCGGCGAGGGCAACGCGCGCGGCGCTCTCATAAGGCTCGTGCAAAGGCTCGGCATGGAAACGCAATTCGAGTTTACGGGGAGGATAAGCGACAGGGAAAAGCTAAAATCGCTTTACGCGGAGGCGGACCTGCTTCTCATGCCGTCGGTATACGACACGTTCTCTTTAGCCGTCCGGGAGGCCGCCGCTTACTGCTGCCCTTCCGTCGTCATTAAAGGCTCCGCGGCCGCGGAGAACATCGCCGACGGGATAAACGGCTTTCTTTCCGAAAACGACGAACAGTCTTACGCCCGCGCCATCATGCGCGCTTCTTCCGACCGCGCAAGGCTTCGCGCGGCCGGCGCGGAGGCGAGGCGGACGATATTCAGGCCGTGGGAGAGCATAATGGGCGAGGTCGCGGACAGATACGAGAGCGTGATACGGCGGCACAGGGCATGATCTTATGATTGATCGCCGCGATTTGCGGCCTTTTTTATTTTTCGGGGAACAATATGCGTATAGACCGTAAAGGAGACGTCATATGGAAAGATCATCGTTCTGGGAGGCGACATCGGCCGCGCCCGAATATCCGGCGCTTAAGGAAGACACGGCTTTCGACGCGGTGGTGGTCGGCGCGGGGTTTACCGGCATAACTGCGGCGCTGCTGCTTGCGGAATCGGGGGCAAAGGTCGCCGTGGTCGAGGCGGACAGGATAGGCTCGGGGACGAGCGGGCGCTCGACAGTCAAAGTGACCTGCCAGCATACGCTGAAGCTGCACACGTTAGGGGACGAAAAAGCGCGGGCGTATTACGCGGCGAACAAATCCGGGTTCGACTTTGTATGCGGCCTCGTTGAGCGAAACGGCATCGGCTGCGATTTCGAGAGGCTCCCGGCGTACGTATACGCGCGCGGCGACGAATGCCTGCCGGATATAGAAAAAGAGGCGGAATTTTATTCGAAGCTTGGTATCGACGGAGGCGTTACGGAAAAGACGGGGCTGCCGTTTGGCGTAAAATGCGCGCTCGTGATGAGGGATCAGGCGCAATTCCATCCGCTCAAATATCTGTACGCGCTCGCCCGGCGGTTTACCGCCTGCGGAGGCAGCATTTTCGAACGCACGAAAGCGCAGCGTTTCGAGAGAGGCGCGGACTGCGCCGTGATCACAAAAAACGCAACGCTGCGCTCGCGCGACGTGATTTTCGCGACGAACTACCCGATGACGGATTTCCCCGGGCTGTTCTTCCTAAAACTGCATCAGGAGCGCGAATACGCGATATGCGCCAAGGCGGACGGGCTCGATATCGGAGGCATGTATATCAGCGCGCAAAAGCCCGCGAATTCGATGAGGATGTACCGGAGCGGGGACGAAAACAGGCTCATATTGGTCGGATACGGCCACCGTACCGCCAAAGAGGACGACGATTTTTCGGGATACGACAGGCTTAAGGAATTGCTGCGGCGCGATTTCAAAACGGCGGATCCCGATCCGGACTACGCCTGGTCGGCGCAGGACTGCCGCACTTTGGACGGGATCCCGTACGTCGGCCCGGTATACGCCGAACCTCCCGGCGTATACGTGGCCGCGGGGTACGAAAAGTGGGGCGTGACGAACAGCGCGGCGGCCGCGATGATGATTTCGGACGCCATAGCGGGAACCGGCCATATCGACAGGCATATCAGGAAGGCGTTCGACCCGTTGAGGTTCACTCCCGCGGCTTCCGCGAAGAATTTCCTGATCCATACAGGCAATGTGGCCGGGGCGTTCACGGCGGGAAACATACTTATACCGGAAGGCTCTTACGGCGATATAAAGCCCGGGGAAGGCGCGGTGATGCGCGTGGGCGCAAAGGCTCAGGCCGTATACCGGGACACGGACGGAGAGATTCATGCTTTCGAAGCGCACTGCACGCATATGCGCTGCCCGCTCGAATACAACGCCGCCGAAAAATCGTTCGACTGCCCCTGCCACGGATCGAGGTTCGGTACGGACGGGGAAGTTTTGAACGGCCCCGCGAACGAGCCGCTCTGCAGGATAACGGAAAGACCCGAACGGTAAGAGCCGGAAAAGGCGCCGCACCCGACCCATATATTGATATTTATCCGGTAATTGGTATAATATCCTCATCAATATTTTTGGAGAAGCTCTTGAACTATTCCGAAGCCTGCGAAGAACTAAAAAAAGCTTCCCGGCTCGGTTCGAGGCCGGGGCTCGGCAACATAAGGCGCCTTTGCGCGCTGCTCGGGGACCCGCAGGACGGCCTTCATACGATTCATGTGGCGGGAACGAACGGGAAAGGCTCCGTGTCCGCGATGACGGCGGCGGTGCTTACGGCGGCCGGATACAAGACGGGGCTGTTCGTTTCGCCGCATATCGAGAGTTATAACGACGGTTTCCTGATAAGGGGGCAAAGCGTGTCGAAGGGCGATTTCGCCCATGCTTTCTCGGACGTGTACGAAAAATCGAAGCTGATGGAACGGGAGGAAATGAACGTTACCGAGTTCGAGATGCTTGCCGCGTGCGCGTTCGTATTGTTCAGGCAAAAGGGATGCGACGCCGCGGTTATCGAGGCGGGGATGGGAGGGCGGCTCGACGCGACGAACGTCATACGGCTTCCTCTCATAAGCGTCATAACCGCAATATCCAAAGACCATACGGATTATCTCGGAGAAACGGTCGAAGAAATAACGAGGCACAAATGCGGGATCATCAAGAAAGGCGGGATAACGGTCTGTTATCCGGATCAGCCAAAAGGCGTTGTCGGCATCGTGAAAGAAACGGCCGCCGAAAAGAAGAACATGCTGTATATACCAGACGCGAGCGGGCTTTACGTTTTAAGCTCGACGCTTGAGGGGACGCGTTTTCGTTACAGGGGGCTCGATATGCGCGTTTCGATGCCGGGGAGGTTTCAGGCCCAAAACGCGGCCACCGCCGTCGAGACGGCGATAGCGCTTCGCGAAGAGCGCGGATTCCATATTTCCGGCGCGGATATCGTAAAGGGATTGGCCGAAGCGCATATGCCGGCGAGGCAGGAGCTGCTTTTTAAAAACCCGCCGGTGCTGCTCGACGGGGCGCACAACGTCCAGGGAATCGAGGCTCTCGCGGACACCGTGAGGCATAATCTTAAGGGCAGGGGCTTGGCCGTCGTCATGGGGATGCTCAAAGACAAGCCGTACGAGCAATGCATAGCCGTTATGGCGGGGCTCGCGGACGGATTTTTCGCGGCGGCGCCCGACAGCCCGAGGGCGCTTCCCGCGGAGGCTGCGGCGGACCTTGCGCGGCGCTACTGCCGCGGGGCGCGCGCCTTTTCCGATGCGGAAGAGGCGCTAAGAGCGGCGGCGGATTTCGCCGGAAGGAGCGGCGCGATAGTCATATGCGGCTCGTTTTATCTCGCGGCGGCGATGCGCCGCGCCGCGCGAAATATATTTGGCAAACCGGAAAATCGATGATATAATCGTCTTAAAAGATGCACAGAGTAGATACCGCGCGTTAAGTGTTAAAGGATGGGAAGTCGCCTTTAAACGAAAGGCCAAGGATGCCTGCGGTGCGGTATCGCGTCCGCTGTGCTGAAAAAGGGTTAAGGCCGGCGCGTAAATACGTATCGCCTCCTTTATTCAGCTACGAGGCTGTGATCTTGAATGAAGGAGGTTTTTTGATTTGAAAAGAAAATTTGATTTGAAGACTCTGATCTCGCTCGCGCTGCTTGCCGCGCTGTGCGCGGTCCTTAAAGCTTTCGCTTCCGTGCCGTTGAGTTTCATGGGATTCAAAACGGCGGAGTTGTCGTTGGCGCCGTTGCCCGTTATGGTCGCGGGCGTGTTTTTCGGCCCCCTTGCCGGAGGCCTTGCCGGATTCGCCGGCGAAATGGCGGGTTTTTTCTTAGGGATACAGATGGGCGGGTATGATCCCGTATTTTCCGCCGTTATGGCGTTATACGGCATAATCGCGGGGCTGTTTTATTTGGGCAAACGAGAGGACGCGGTTTTGAGGATAATCGGCCTGACGGCGCTCGGCGTTATTTGCACCGCGTTTATTAAAACCGTTTATCTCACGGGAGTGTACGGCTTACCCGCAGGTGTGATAATCCCGAACCAGGCGGCCGTTTCGGGCGTCGCGCTGCCCGTTTATATGCTGCTGATGACGGCGCTCATAAAGAGCCTTCGCCCGGTGGTAAACAGGCGTTTCTTATCCGAACAAAAATAAAGGGACGCGGCAAACCGGCTTTTATTCTTCCCCGTACGCCTGACGCGCTTTTTTGAGCATGTACGCGTATTTCTTTTTGGCGGCTTCCAGCTCGAAAACCGCGAAATCGATAAGGTCGGGGTCGTCGACGTTGTCGAAATAGTTTTCCGCGGCCTTCAAATCCCCGTAGGCTCTTTTTACCTCGTCGGCGTATGTGTTGGACTCGTACGCCATATATCCCTCCGTGCGAATTGATGCTTATGATTATTGCCCGGAGGAGTATAATTTATACAAACATGCGTTCAGTAATCGGTACGCCCCTCTATCGCGCGCGAAAGCGTCACCTCGTCCGTATATTCGAGGTCGCCGCCGACGGGGATGCCGTGCGCTATCCTCGTTACGCGCGGGACTAAAGGCCGGATCAAATTCGCTATGTACGCGGCGGTGGCCGTTCCCTTCACGTCCGGGTTCGTCGCGAGTATGACTTCGCGCACCGCGCCTTTGGCGAGGCGGTCGATAAGCCCCCGTATGTTTATGTCGTCGGGGCCTATGCCGTCCAACGGGGATATGACGCCGTGCAGCACATGGTAAACGCCCCTGTATTCGCGGGTCTTTTCGATCGCGAGCACGTCCCTTAAGTCGGACACGACGCATACGGTCGAAGGATCGCGCGAAACGTCGGAGCAAATGGAGCAGCGTTTTTCGCCCTTCTCCGCAAGGCTGCCGCATACGGGGCAATAGCCCGCCTTTTTCTTCGCGTCCGTGAGATCGCGCGCGAATTCCGCGACTTCCTCGTCGGTGCGCCCGATTATATAGAAGGCGAGCCTTTGCGCGCTTTTCCGGCCGATCCCCGGAAGCTTTGAAAACTGGTTTATCAGCCGCATAACCGGCTCGATTATCTGGCTCAAATTAAAACATCCCTCCGAGGCCTCCGGTAATGCCGCTCATCTTCTTCTTCATCAGCTCGTCCGCCTTCGAAAGCGCTTCGTTTACCGCGGCGGTTATCAGGTCTTCGAGCATTTCAAGATCGTCGGGATCGGCCGCTTCGGGGGAAATCTTTATCCCTAATATCTGTTTCGCGCCGTTGGCGCGCACCGTCACGGCGCCGCCGCCGGCGGACGCCTCGACCTGCGCCGCTTCGACTTCCGCCTGCGCCGCCGCCATATCGGCCTGCATCTTCTGGGCTCTCGCGAGCATCGAACCCATGTTCATGCCGCCCCCGCCTCCGTAGGATTTTCTTTTCGCCATCGATACCTCCTATACCTCCTCTATCTCGGAGAACATCTCAAGTATATCCGGATTTTCGGGTTTTTCTTCGTTTTTCTCCAACACGACGCTTACCGCGGTTATCCCGCAGTCCATCGGCTCCAATATTTTCAGCAGCGCGTTCTGCGCCGCGGGCTGTTTCATGTAATCCGCCGCGACCGCGTCGGCGGCGGCGTAGCGGATCTCCAGCCTGTTGCCCGCGACGGACGCGCCCGCCGATTTCTTCGCGTGAGTGTAGACGAAATACGCTTCTTTTTTAAGCGCCGCGAGCGCCGCGTTCCAAAGGCCGCCGTCCCCGCCGTTTTCGGAAGGCGCCTTCTTGACGGTTTTCGGCGCGGGTCGAGGTCCGGGCGGTTTTTCGGGTTTTTCGGGCGCGCTTTCACGGGACGGGGGAACGGCGGCGCCGTTCTCCTCGAGTTTTCGAAGGCGCGCTTCGAGCTTTTCGAAAAGCGCCCTGCCGGCTCCGATCTTATCGTCTTCGGGGCACATTATCGCCAGCACCGCGGTCTCGAGCACTATGTCGGAGCGCAGGTTCTGCCTCATCTCGTATTCTTTTTTTATCAGTATGTCGAGAGCGCGAAGGCAAGAACCGTGCCCGAGGCTTTTTATGAGGGGCTCGAGTTCAGGGTCTGCGTCCGCGCCCGCCGATATCCACAGCATCCTTCTGAATACGTCGGCGAGGTCTTTTATAAGGGTGCGCGTGTCCGCGCCCGAATCGAGGAGCGAACGCAAAGCGAGCAAGGCTCCCTTTTCGTCGTATCGCGATATGCGGCGGACGAGCTCGAGGACCATGGCGGAGCCGCCGCCTCCAAGGGTCTCCGCAACGTTTTCTTCGGTAACGTCGCCGTACGCGGCGCACTGGTCGAGAAGGCTGAGCGCGTCTCTCATGCCGCCTTCGGCGGCGCGCGCTATCGCCATAAGCGCTTCGGGACTGTACTTGAAGCCTTCCGCGGCGCAGACTGTTTTCAGCCTTTCGGCTATCGCCGGAACGGGTATGCGCTTGAAGTCGAACCTCTGGCAGCGCGAGCGCACCGTGGCCGGAAGCTTGTGCGGTTCCGTCGTCGCGAGTATGAAAATAACGTGCGCGGGAGGCTCCTCAAGAGTTTTCAACAGCGCGTTGAAAGCCCCGGGGGAAAGCATATGCACCTCGTCTATTATATAGACCTTGTAACGGCATATCGAGGGGAGCAGGTTTACCCTGTCTCTTAATTCGCGGACGCTGTCCACGCCGTTGTTCGAGGCCGCGTCTATCTCGACGATGTCGGTCAGGGTTTCGGCCGCCGACGCCGCGCATATCCCGCATTTTCCGCAGCTTTCAACGCCGTTCCTCGACTCGCAGTTTACGGCGCGCGCGAGTATCTTAGCGAGGCTTGTCTTGCCCGTGCCGCGCGGGCCGCAGAAAAGATAGGCGTGCGAAAGCCTTCCGCTTTCGATCTCGCCCGTAAGCACGCGGACGATATGCTCCTGCCCCACGACGTCGGCGAACTTTTCCGGCCTCCAGACGCGGTATAAGGATTTGCGAGCCATGACGACCTCCCGAAACTTCGTAGATATAATATCATTTCGGGGCGCGCAATGTCTATAATAAGGGAACAATTGCGAAAAACCCGCCGTCAAAATGATATCTTGTTTTCGGGGGTATTTCGGGCATATGAGAAAAGCGCGTATTTTTGTTTTGCTGGCGGCGATCGCCGTATTCGGCGTTTCATGCGCCGCCGCGGATACTGTCGGGATACGCGGACGCGTCACAGGCCTTGACGCGGGCGGCGGTTCGGCGGTGATCCTCGTCGAAGGGAGCATAGAGTCCGACACGTCGTACGACATAGCGAGCGTGACGGTCACGCCAAAGACCGCGGTAAGCGTCCGCAAGGACGGCAAGGAGTCCGCCGCGGCGATCGGCGACATCAAGCTCGGCAGCATGGTCGAGGTGGTGTTCGACGGCGCGGTCGCGGAAAGCTATCCCGTTCAGGGCAAAGCAAAAAAAGTGGTCATCATCGGATAAAGCGATTGTAAACAATTTTTATTGGGGGTTATGCGCAATCAATAATTGTGTTATACTTTAATAACAAAATCGCAATATCCGGGGTGCGGCTGATTGAAGTTGAAATTCATCGACACAAGGATGTTCAAGTATATTGACTGGCTGCTTTTCGCGAACATAATGCTGCTGGTCTTGTTCAGCTTCGTCGCGATATCGAGCGCCGTTTCGGATCCGATCCCGGCCGGGAGCTCGTTTACGGAGATACTTTCCAGGATAAACATGCAGTACGCCATTCAGCAGATCGAATGGTTCGGGATAGGGCTCGTCGCTATGTTCATCGTGCTTCTTCCGGATTACCACGCGATCGGCGAATATTACAAATGGATCTACCTGATAATCATCGTCCTTCTCATAGCGGTATTTGCGTTCGGCACGACCGTGCATGGAACGCGGGGCTGGTTTCGGATAGGAACCTCCGGCTTTCAGCCCAGCGAGGTCGGGAAAACCGCGATGGTTATCGTGCTCGCCAAAATGATATCCGACAAAACGAAAAGCAGGGGAGGAAGCATAAGCGGAATAAAGGACATACTTCCTGTCGTCGGCGTTTTTCTGTTGCCCGCCGCGCTGATACTGCTTGAAAGAGACTTGGGTACCGTTCTCGTCTATGCTTTTACGTTTTTTTCGATGCTTTTTATCGCGAAGACAAGCTTAAAACTAATATTCGGGCTGTTCGCGTGCGTCGGAGCGGTATTGCCCGGAGCGTGGTTTTTGCTCGCCGACTGGCAGAAGCTCCGGATATATACGGCGCTTGGGATCGAGTCTCCCGATATCGACCCGGCAGATTTGAAAGCCGCTAAATTCCAGTCGGACGCTGCGCAGGCCGCCGCGGGTTCCGGACAGATAACGGGCAAAGGGCTTTTTTCGCAGCTCAGCAATATACCCGAAAAGCACACGGATTTCTTATTCGCGTCCACGACCGAGGCGTTAGGGTTCATAGGCGCGGCGATAATAATACTTCTTTATATAGTCCTTATCGTCAGGACGCTTTATCTCGCGGCAAAGGCGAAGGACGAGTTCGGGACGCTGATAATCGTCGGCGTGCTCGCCATGACGCTGTTCCACATATTCGAAAACATAGGAATGAATTTGGGCGTAATGCCGATAACGGGCATACCGTTGCCGTTCTTAAGCTACGGAGGCTCGAACCTTCTTACGAACATGATCGCCTTCGGGCTTGTCCTAAACGTCGGCATGCGGCGGCAGAGGTGGGGTATCAATGGCTGATTTCGACGCGATAGAATCGATCAAAAAAAGGACATCGGTGCGGACATATTCGAAACGCCCGGTCGAGGAGCGTAAGCTCGAATCGATCAAGGCGTTCGTCGAAGAAAACGCGGGCAACCCGTTCGGGGCGGCCGTGCGCCTTAACATACTGCACACACGGGAAAATCCGCGCATCGGGGCGTACGGACTGATACGCGGCGCGAAGGTCTATCTCGCGGGGTGCGTGGAAAAGTCTGAAAAGGACGTCGAAGGCTTCGGATACGAGTTCGAAAGGGCGATCCTTTACGCGACTTCCTTAGGGCTCGGGACCTGCTGGATCGGAGGGCTGTTCACGAGGGGCGCTTTTTCCGCCGCGCTGAAGCCGGACGGCGGATTTATTCCGGCCGTTTCGCCTGTCGGGTACGCCGCGGAAAAGACGTCGCTGCCGGAAAGGATTTTCGCCGCGGGAGTGGGAGCGCGGGCAAGGAAGCCTTTCGCGGAGCTGTTCTTCGACGGGGAATTCGGGAATCCCATCAAAGCCGACGAAAAAACCGCCGTGTGCCTCGAGATGGTAAGGATCGGGCCTTCCGCGTCCAACAAACAGCCGTGGAGAGCGGTAAGGAATGAAAAGGGGATTCATTTCTATCTTAAAGAGGATAAAAAATACGCGGGCAATACGATGTTCGGGTTTTGTATGCAGCGGCTCGACATGGGGATCGCCGCCTGCCATTTCGAGCTTTCCGCGAGGCGGACGGGGCTTTCCGGCGGGATAGTGTTCGAAGATCCGGGATTGCCCCTCGATTCCGGGCTGAATTACAGCTTCACGTGGCGCTATGGGCAAAGATGATTCCGGCCGGCCGAAAACAACATCGTATCCGGACAGTGAAATAATAAGAACGGACGCTTAAAAAGCCGCGCCGCGCGGGCGCTCCCCTAAAATATATTTTCCCATCTGAAACCGTCTATGTCCCTTATATGCTCGATATAGAATATCTCTCCCGCTATCTGCGCGAGGGCGTCTTCCTTAGAGCCGGAATAGCACAGGCTCCGGATCGTGCCGGCGGCGGCAGAAATGCTGTCGACTTCCTTGTGCTCGAAGAAAGCCTCGAACATGTCTTTTTTATTCTCCCAGCTTTCCGCGAACGAATCCGCCGCGGCGCGCGCGGACGCGAAGTCGCCGTTTTGGAGCGCCGACCGTACCTCTTCGAGCTCCCTGACCAATTCTTCCGTGGCGCCGCGCACGAAAATATTCTGAAGCACGGCGGCGGCCGCGACCATCGCGAGCAGCGCGCAAAGAGCTATCTTTTTACCCACTCTTCATGTTCCCCGTCGTCTGGTTGCCGCCGTAATCCTGTATGAATACGCTGCCCGTCTCGTCGCTCGTAGCGACGAGCACGTCTTTGAACTCTTTTATGTTTTTGCTTAAAAGAAACGCGCGAAGGTCGTTCTCCCGAAAGCCAAGTGTCTCGAGATTTTCCTTTTTGAGCTTTCCGTCCAATATGACGTCGTAGCAGAATCCGGGGTTTTGAGGATTAAGGTTCATATCCTCCGGCGTGAGGTTGCGCTTTTGGGGCTTAAGCATTACGCTCAATTCCCCGTTCGTCTCGAGGACCGCGTAATGCACGTCGCCTATGCTCATCACGTTCTTAGTGCGCAGCTGTTCGAAAAGGTCGCTGAAATTGTAATTGAGCTTTTTCAGCTCCTTTTCGTTTATGACGCCTTTGTGGATTATTATGCTCGGACGCCCCGAAATAAAGGCGCGCGCCTTTTCGCTCTTCATCGTGACAAAAGATATAAGGTTATGGAGCAGCAGGAGCATTATAATCGGCACGATGCCGAACGTAATCGGCACGCCGGAGCTGTTCATCGGCGTGCTCGCCACGTCCGCTATCATTACGGCGATGACGAGCTCGAAGGGCTGCAATTCGCCGGCCTGGCGCTTTCCCATCAGCCGCATCGCGAACATCGCGAAGAAGTATATTATCGCGGTCTTTACGATGACGTTTATCATGAGATTATTTTTTTCCGCAAGAGCTTTCATTATGTGTTTTTGAACCGAAACGAAACGGTTTGTAATTTCTGCGCTCTTTGAGTATACTTAGCGTGCATGGGGGGAGCGATGGACTTAAATGCGGAAATACTCAGACGGCTCGAAGAAACTTACCGGGAAGCGAAAACGGAGCTTGAATATACGAGTCCGTACCAGCTTCTCATAGCGGCTATGCTTTCGGCGCAGACTACCGACAGGCAGGTGAACGCGGTCACCGGGACGCTGTTTCGTAAATACCCGGACGCCGCGAGCCTTGCGGGAGCGGATATAAGCGAGGTCGAGACGATCATCCGCGGCTGCGGGTTTTATCATGTCAAGGCGAAAAACATAACCGCGGCGGCGAAGATGCTTGCGGAGCGGTTCGGCGGGGAAGTCCCGCGCACTCTCGGGGAGCTTATGTCGCTGCCCGGCGCGGGGAGGAAGACGGCGAACGTCGTCCTTTCCAACGCGTTCGGAGTACCCGCGATCGCGGTCGACACCCATGTTTTCAGGGTCTCCAACAGGCTTGGGCTCGCGGACGCGAAAGACGTTGAAAAAACGGAAGAGCAGCTTAAGAAAGCCGTTCCGAGGGAAAAATGGGGCGGGGCGCACCATTGGCTCATACGGCACGGAAGAAGGGTATGCCATGCGAGAAAGCCGGACTGCGCGGGATGCTTTTTGAACGATATATGCAAGAGCGCAAGGGTAAAGTGAAATGTTTGTCGACAAGGCGAAAATCTATATAAAAGCGGGCGACGGCGGCAGGGGCGCGGTCTCTTTCCGCAGGGAGAAGTACGTCGCCAACGGCGGCCCCGACGGAGGCGACGGCGGCAGGGGCGGAGACATCGTTTTCACCGTTGACGGCGGCATGCGAACTCTCCTCGATTTCCGCTACCGCCAGAAATACGTCGCGCAGAACGGGCAGAGCGGCGGCGCGAAGAACATGCACGGAAAAGACGGGGAAGACCTCGTTATTCGCGTCCCGGCGGGCACCGTGATACGCGATTTCGAGACGGGGCGCGTCGCGGCGGACATGCGCGAGGGAAGCCGCGTGATTCTTCGCGGCGGCGCGGGCGGAAAGGGCAACGCGCGTTTCGCGACCCCCACGAGGCGAAAGCCCTCGTTCTCGACCGACGGGAAAAAGACAAAAGGAAGGTTCGTCCTGTTGGAGCTTAAGACGATAGCGGACGTCGGGCTGACCGGATTCCCGAGCGTGGGCAAATCGACGCTGCTGGCGGCGTGCACGAACGCGAGACCGAAAATCGCGGGATACCATTTCACCACGCTGTCCCCGAATTTGGGGGTTGTGCATGTCGACGCTCAAAGCTTCGTGCTCGCGGACCTGCCGGGGCTGATAGAAGGCGCGCACGAGGGCGCCGGGCTGGGGACGGAATTTCTGCGCCATATCGAGCGCACGAGGATGATAATACACGTCGTCGACGCTTCGTGCTCCGAAGGGCGCGACGTGATCGAAGATTACGAGGCGATAAGAAAAGAGCTTCGAGGATATTCCGAGGCTCTCGCGGCGAAAGTGGAGATAGTCGCGGCGAATAAGATCGACGTTGCCGGCGCGAAGGAAAACGCTCGAAAGCTGCGTGATTATCTTTCGCAAAAGGACGTCGAGCTGTTCGAAATATCGGCTTTGACCGGCGAAGGCACGAAAGAGCTGATGCAAAGAGCGGCGCAGACGCTGTCCGGGATCCCGGCCGCGCAGCCCGACGTTCCGGACGGCATAGTCGAGGAATGGGCGCTCGAGCGCGAGGACAAAGGCTTCGAAATAGCGCGGCGGGACGGCGTATTCTATATCGACGGTTCTCTTATCCAGGAAATAATGGAAAAGACCGATCCGAACGACGCCGATTCGATGCGCCATTTCCAGAAACTGCTCCGCGATTTCGGGATAATAAAAGCGCTGCGCGACGAGGGCGCGAAAACGGGGGACACGGTATGCCTCGAAGGCATGGAATTCGATTATATCGAGTGACGAGGAGTATTTATGTTGAAAAGCAGCCAGCGGTCGGCGCTAAAAGCGATGGCCAATAAAATCGAGCCTGTGATCTACATAGGCAAGGCGGGAATCACGGAGAACGTGATAAAGCTCGCGGACGAGGCTCTCGAAGCGCGCGAGCTTGTCAAAGGCACGGTGCAGCAGAATTCGCCGGTAAGCGCGAAGGAAGCGCTGGAGATACTCGCGCGCGGAACGGACGCTTACGAGGTATCGAGCACGGGCAGGAAATTCGTGATGTACAGGCGCAGGAAAAAAGACCCGGAAATAATGATTTAGGCGCTTGGCGCAGCGCGCGCGGGCTACGCCGTGCGCCTCGGCGCGATCTTGCGCAAACCGTTCGCATAAAAGCTGCGCGTCGCTTTGGGGTACGGACGCGCGCGGGAGGCGACGCTTCTAAAGGGCGCTTTCTTTTCGCACGGAAAGCCGCTCCCGCGGCGCGCCGCCGGACGGGCTTTTCCGCCGCTTTTCAGTTCGACCGAAATAAGAGCGGCGCAAAAGAGTATAAACAAAATAACGGCGCCGGCGATCACCGGAATCGAAACCATCAGGGCGTCCAACATTGTTGCCTCCGAATAACCGAATCTGTGTTCAGTGTATGACAAGGAGTGTACAGAAAAAAGGACACGAAACGCGCGCCGGGAATTGCGGCGTTTGAGTCGTCAGGAGGCAAAAGGGAGGTTTCTGCTCCAACAAAAAACCCGCAGGCAGGAGCCTGCGGGCGGCGCCGTTTCTTATCAATACTTGGTCAGATATTCCTTTATCTCCCATGGATGGACCATCGTCCTGAACGCGTCCCATTCCTTCATCTTAAACTCGTAGTACGTCTCGAATATATGCTCTCCCAAAGTCTCTTTTACGAGAGGGTCGGTCTTATAAAGTTGAAGCGCGTCGTAAAGGTTTCCGGGCAGGCTTGAAACGCCGTACTGGTCTATCTCCTCGTTCGTGAGCCGAAAAACGTTCCTGTTTACGGGCGGCGGGGGAGTAAGGCCTCGTTTTATCCCGTCGAGCCCTGACGAAAGCATCAGCGCAATCGCGAGATACGGGTTCGCCACCGGGTCCGGGCTTCTAAGCTCGATCCTCGTTCCGGCGCCCCTCGAGGCGGGGATTCGTATCAGCGGGCTGCGGTTTTTAGCCGACCACGCTATATAGCAGGGCGCTTCGTAGCCGGGAACGAGGCGCTTATACGAATTAACTATCGGATTCGTTACGGCGGTTATCGATTTGATGTGCTCCATTATGCCCGCTATATAATTGTAGGCAATCTTTGAAAGCTCGAGCTCTCCGTTTTTGTCGTAGAACGCGTTGCCGTCTTTCGTCGAAAGCGACTGGTTCGTGTGCATGCCGCTCCCGTTGATCCCGAATATCGGCTTTGGCATGAAGGTCGCGTAAAGCCCGTGCCGCGCGGCGATGCTTTTTACGACTATCTTGAATGTCATGATCCCGTCGGCGGTCGAGAGCGCGTCCATGTATTTGAAGTCGATCTCATGCTGCCCCGCGGCGACCTCGTGATGGGACGCTTCGATTTCAAACCCCATCTCCTCGAGCGTTATGCACATGTCGCGGCGCGCGTCTTCTCCCTTGTCGATCGGAGCGAGATCGAAATAGCCACCGTCGTCCTGCGTAATCGTCGTCGGATTTCCTTCGGAGTCGGTATGGAAAAGGAAGAACTCGCATTCGGGCCCGACGTTCATCGTAAAGCCCATCTTTTCCGCTTCGCGGAGCGCGCGCTTTAGCACATACCTCGGACAGCCTTCGTAGGGTTTCCCGTCCGTGGTGTATACGTCGCAGATGAGCCTCGCGACCTTGCCCTGCTGCGGCCTCCACGGGAATATCTCGAACGTGTTGGTATCGGGCATTAAAAGCATGTCGGATTCTTCGATCCGCACGAAACCGTCTATCGACGAGCCGTCGAACATGCAGCCTTCTTCGAGCACTTTCGCAAGCTGCCGTGAAGTGATGGCGACGTTTTTCAGTATCCCGAAAACATCCGTAAACTGAAGCCTTATGAACTTTACGTCGTTTTCTTCCACCAGTTTGAGCACGTCGCCGTTTGTCAATTTTCTCATTTTATCCTCCGTTTTGGTTCGATACAACTATTTAACGCTTATGCGCCGACTTTCATATATTTTTTCTCAGAACAGCTCAAAAACCTTTCGTTTTTAATAAAAAGCGGAAGATTTATAAAAGATGCCGCGCCTTGCCGTCTTTGATTAAAATATCACAGCGCAATATCCGATGCAATACTTTTTAAATTTTAATGAATTCGCAACACTTTTGTAACCAAATATGATATAATACCGTCGTGAAAGAGATCAAATATAATATCCGAAACCGGTTTTTAATATTCGGAGTAGTCCTCGTCGGCATGTTCGCGCTCCTTTTCGTGCAGCTCATCAAGCTAACGATAGTTCAGGGCGCGGCGTTCGCCGCCGCTTCCGTCAAGCTCGACAAGGGGGTCATCACCGTTCCCGGAGCGAGGGGGAGCATACTCGACAGGAACGGGCTGCCCCTCGCGTACGACCAGAAATCGTTCAACGTCCAGTTTTACAAGGACCCGAAAAAGACGTCCGCCGAGGACAGGGCCTATTATACCGCGATAATAACGAAAACCATTGAAATCATCGAACGAAACGGCGGCAAGACGATCGATACCTTCGCGATCAAATACAACGGCGATACCGGCGAGTATTATTTCGACTGGGGCGACATAAAGGAGGAGCAGCAAAAGGCGAGGGAAAAGAACTGGCGCTCGAATATGTTCGTAGGCGACACGAGGACGCCGGAACAGATATATCTTTACCTGCGCGACAAATACCGCATACCAAGCGAGACGGACTATGAGGAAGCGAGAAAGATATTGTCCGTCTGGCAGGAAGTCCAGCTCGCGTCCTGGACCGCGTACAACCCCGTCGTGGTGGCGTACGGGGTTAACATACAGACCGTGGCCGAGATAATGACGCGCGGCAACGAGCTTACCGGAATGGGCGTCGTGGAAAGCACGACGCGCATATATCCGAGAGGCCAGCTCGCCGCGAACGTTTTGGGCTATATGAGCAGGATACCGAGCTCGCTGTCGGCCGACCAGATGAAGGCGCTCAAGAACAAGGGCTATACCAACGACAGCCTTATCGGAGTTGAAGGCATCGAAAAGTCGATGGAAGATTACCTCACCGGCAACAGCACCAGCAGGTTGGGGATGAAAGTCGTCGAGGTGGACAAGTATAAAGTCGTCCGGAACGTGCTTTCGTCCACTCAGCCCAAGCAGGGGAATAACGTAATCCTGACGATAGACGTCCCTCTTCAGCAGGCGGTCGAACAGTCGCTCGCTAAGAATATCCCGTATATAAGGCAGAAAGAACTCGAATATTTCGAATCCAAAAAAGACAGCAAGGCATACCGCAATCTCGACGTAAACAAGCTTAAGCTCGCGACTTCGGGAGCGGCGGTCGTGCTCGACGTCGATACCGGAGAAGTGCTCGCGATGGGGAATTACCCGTCGTACGATCCCAACCTTTTTACCGGCGGCATTTCGGACAAGGAATATCAGGCGTTGAAAAACGACCCCGGCGCCCCGCTTTTCAACAAGGCTATTTCGAGCAAAGACACGCCGGGTTCGATATTCAAAATGGTCACCGGGCTCGCGGGGCTAATGGAGGGCGAAAAGAACCCCGATAAAGGCATCACCCTCAAAACGAGGATAAGCGACGAGGGAGAATATACCGCGATATTAAGGCTCGGCGCGAGCGAAGGCCCGCATTGCTGGGTGTATCCGCATGTCGGCTCTCATAAAAACCAGGATATAGTCGACGGGCTCGCGCACAGCTGCGATTACTTCTTCTATGAGGTGTCGAGGCGGCTGGGTATAGACCTTCTCGACAAATGGGGGCAGACCTTCGGCCTCACTTCCTCGACCGGGATAGAGCTTCCGGGAGAGTCGATTGGGTTCATCGGGAACCAGAAGATACTGTACGACCCCTCGAAGCCTATCGACAAACAGGCGACTTACCTGCCGTCGCTCGTCAAAAACCAGAAGACGTACGGGCTTTTGCAAATGCTCAAAAAGTTCGCCGCGCAGCGCAAGGTGAATTACAGCGAGGAGGTATACTCAAAGACCGCCGACGATCTTATCGCGCTCGCGGGGATCACGTGGACGCCCGACCCGAACGAAAGGAACATCCTCAAGGACGACAAGGGCAGGTCCATGGGAGACGTTGTCAGGCTGATACTCAACAAGGATATGCAGATAAGGACGCAGACCTCGAAAGCGTACGGCTGGGGCGAACAGATATCCCAGTACATATCGTCGAACCTTATCTGGACGCCGTATCTGACGATCACGACGGGCATCGGGCAGGGCGTCGTACAGGTCACGCCGATCGCGCTCGCGAGGTACGTCGCGGCTCTTGCGAACGGCGGCACGGTGTACGAGGCGCATATCGTGAAGAAGATAACCGACCAGAGCGGCCAGACCGTCTTTGAACAAAAGCCGGTGGTGTTTCGCACTCTCGACGCGCCGAAGGAATACCTCGACGCGCTCAAAAAAGGGATGGCGAGCGTCGTTTCCGCCGAGGACGGCACGGCGAGGGACTATTTTAAAAATTTCGAATATACGGATAAGATCGCCGGAAAGACGGGAACGGCTCAGGTGTCCGACGTGGACCTTGAAGACAACAGCTGGTTCGTCTGTCTCGCTCCTTACGATCAGAACGACGATTCCGTAAAGCCGGAGATAGCGATCGTCGTTTACATCCCTCACGGCTTTAAAGGTGGCTGGGCGACGTACGTAGTTAAGGACATCGTCCAGTTCTATATGGACAGGAAAAAGACCGTCGCGCAACAGAACATACCCGCCGCCGATTCGCTCGTGAACTGACAAATTCGCTTAAAAACGCAAAGGAAAAACGCGCCCTATTGTAGAATTTTTCAGGGTATAGTATTATTGTTGAAAAGATTATCCCAAAAGTATTTTATTATTTCGGTTGCGGGGGATTTATGGGGATAACTATCAAGGGCAAGAGCGACGGCGTATTTGAAATAGAGATCGAGCTGTCGTCGACTTACGCCGAGATCAAAAACGCAATCCAGAAAAAATTATCGAGAAATAAAGACTTCTTTTCAGGCACCGGCGCGAGGATCATCTTTACGGGCAAGGTTTTGAACGAAGCCCAGAAAAAAGGCTTAAGAAGGATGCTCGAAATGGACTACGGGGTGATCCACGTCATATTCAGCGACGAGACGGCCGAAAACTATGAAAACAGGGACGTTAAAATAAAACGCGCCGCCGAGCCGGAAGAAGAGAAAAGCGACGGCCGTATAAGCCTGTTGTCGAAAAGCTATTTCAACGCGAAAAGCATAATAGTTCCTCACACTGTGCGCAGCGGCCAAAGGATAGAATGCGAGGGCGACGTGGTCGTCTTGGGAGACGTAAACGACGGCGCCGAGGTGATAGCGGGGGGCAGCGTCATCGTAATGGGGATACTGCGCGGGCTTGTCCACGCGGGCGCGATGGGAAGGAGCGACGTCGCGGTCGCCGCAAACACGCTGCGGCCGAAACAGCTCCGCATAAGCGGAAAGATCGCGATCTTTCCGGAGGGCGAGGAATCCGACGTCCCGCAGGTAGCGGAATTCAAGCAGGGCACGGTCGTGATAAGGTCTTTGCGGCCGCAGCAAAAGAAGTTATAGCGGCGTTTTTCGGCTTTGTATCAGACATAAATATTGGAGGGGTTTGCGAATGCAGAACGTTATCGTGATAACATCCGGCAAAGGGGGCGTCGGCAAGACGACGACCGTCGCCAACCTTGGGACGGGGCTTGCCAGGGAAAGAAAAAGCGTCGTTATGATAGACACGGACATAGGCCTTCGCAACCTCGACGTGGTTTTGGGGCTGGAAAACAGGATCGTGTACGATCTCGTAGACGTGGTCGAAGGGACCTGCCGGGTAAAACAGGCGCTCATAAAAGACAAGCGGTATGAATCCCTTTACCTTATGCCGGCGGCGCAGACCCGGGACAAGATGGCGGTCAACCCCGAACAGATGAAGAAACTCATCGCCGAGCTCGAGCAGGAGTTCGATTATATATTGATCGACTGCCCGGCGGGGATAGAGCAGGGGTTCAAAAACGCGGTCGCCGGAGCGAAAGCCGCGATCGTCGTAACGGTGCCGGAGGTATCCGCGGTAAGGGACGCGGACAGGATAATAGGGCTTTTGTCCGCGAACGGGATCGAAGACTGCCGGCTGCTCGTGAACAGGCTGCGCGCCGATCTCGTGAAAAAAGGGGACATGCTCGCGCTCGACGATACGCTCGATATATTGGGCATCGAGCTTATCGGCGTCGTCCCGGAGGACGAGAGGATACTTCGTTCCTCGAATTTAGGCGAACCCGTTATAACGGACGACAAATCACAGGCCGGGAGGGCTTATCGGAACATCACCAAGCGGATCCTCGGCGCGAAAGTGCCGCTTTTGGATCTGGAAGAGGACGGCGGACTATTCAGGAAACTGTTCGGCAGAAAGTAGGTGCGGGTATGGCTCGTCTTGCAAAAAAGACATCAAGCGGGATAGCGAAAGAAAGGCTCAAGCTCGTCCTTATCCATGACAGGGCGGGAACGTCCCCGTCGAGCAATCTGATCGAGATGCTCAAGAAGGATATAATCGCCGTTCTGACAAGGTATTTCGAGATATACGAAGAGGACTTCGACGTCGAGATAAAAAGATCCACGGATTCGCACCTCGGTTCCCACGAAACGAGGCTGACGGCGAATATCCCGATCCGGAGCATAAAAAATATCGGAAGAAACGTCTATTGAGCGTCCGGCTGGTATTTCTTCACGAGCGCGTCGACCCATGCCCTGTTCGGCCCCTCGATTATCGAAAAAGGCTCCGCGCTGCCGGTGCTTCCGTTTTCGAACAGCAATATCTTTACCCCCTTGCGCGTCTCGTTTTCCGCCACCTGAAGATAAAAAAGCGCGTACGGAAGGAAACCTTCCTTGTAGACTATCAGCGATACCTCGCCCCACTGTTTCGGCAGCATTTCGTCGAAGCGCGTGTCCCTGATGCAGGGGACTTCGATGACGCCCGTTTCCCCGTTTTCGTTTGTTGAATACGTTTTTCCCGTTTCGAGTATGACCGCTTTTGCGCCCGCTATCGGCGATTCGGTCCTTCCTTCGACGACGACGAGGCTGAATTTAGCGGTTCCGGCGTTTTTGAACGACATCGCGGCTATGCCCGCGTCCTGCGAAAGAAACGCCGTGAGCATAGCCGCTCCGGCGAGAAGAAATACCGCGGCGGCGACGGCGGCGAGCGCGGTGCGGTTGTTGCTTGTTTTCTGCATTTGACCACCTCAGGAAAGTATATGCGCGCGCGCCGCGTTTTTATCGCTGCGGCGCAAATAATATTGGAAACGCGGGGAGGAATCCGCTATAATCTACTGCGGGAGGGAATATGGACGGTTTGAGATTTGATTTCAGCGGCGCTTTGGCGCGGATTGTCGGAGAGCACGGGTTCCGCGAAAGCGAGATATCGGCGGAGGAAAACCGGATGAAGGAAGCGCGCGAATCGCTTCTTTTACGGCCGCCCGGGTTCAGGAACGTTATACGCTCCCGGGGCGGCGTTTTGGAGGATATCGAAAAAACTGCGGACTATATACGCTCGAGGTTTAGGAATCTCGTCGTTTTGGGGATCGGAGGCTCCGCATTGGGGCCGATAACAGTACATCAGGCTTTGGGGTCGGATTCGCCGGTAAAACTTACCGTGGCGGACAATATCGATCCGGATACGATGGACAAGATATTGCGCCTCGACCCGGAAGCAACGGCGTACAACGTCATTTCGAAATCCGGGCAGACTTCGGAAACGATGGCGCAGTTCATGGCGGTCGCGGGAATGCTGAGGGCGAAAAAGCTCCCGCTTAAAGAACACATAATCGCGACGACGGACGGTGAAAAAGGCAGCCTGCTTGAGATAGCGCGCAGGGAAGGCATAAAGACGTTTCATATACCGCAGGATTTGGGCGGCAGGTTTTCGGAACTGAGCCCCGTCGGGCTCCTGCCCGCCGCGGCATGCGGGATCGGCATACGCAAGATCCTCGAAGGCGCGCTTTATTTTGACGAAATATGCATGGACGAATCGAATCCCGCGATGATTTACGCGCTGCTGCACGTGCTCGGAATGAAAAAGGGGATGAACATAAGCGTTATGATGCCATACTCCGACAGGCTGAAGTATTTTTCCGACTGGTATGCGCAGCTGTGGGCGGAATCGTTGGGCAAAAGGAACGCGAAAGACGGGCGGGAGATATACTGCGGGCAGACTCCGGTAAAGGCTCTCGGCGTGACGGACCAGCACTCGCAGGTGCAGCTGTATGCCGAAGGGCCGTTCGACAAGATAATAACCTTCATCCGGGTCGAAGGGTTCGGCGCCGACCCGCAAATACCGCGCGAGTTCGGCTACGTCGACGACCTGGCCTTCCTCGGAGGCAAGACGTTCAAGGAGCTGCTGCTGTCGGAGCTGTCCGCGACGCGCTACGCGCTCATAAAGGCGGGGAGGCCGAACATAATGATAACGCTGGACAGCATAACGGAATTTACCGTCGGGGCGCTGCTATATTTCTTCGAAATGGCCACGGCGTATGCCGGAGAGATGCTCGGCATAAACGCGTACGACCAGCCGGGGGTAGAGGAAGGTAAGCGCGCGACGTTCGCCCTTATGGGGAAAAAGGGTTACGAGGAAAAGCGCGAGCAGATGAGGGAGGCGGAAAAGACCGTTCCCGGATTCGTGATGGAATACCGTTTATGAGACGACCGAGCAAAAAAAAGAACGGTTCGACGCCGTTCTTTTTCGTATCCGTTTGCCTCTTGCCGTTCAGCGTTCCCGCATTTTGACGGCGGCCGCTTTGAACGATTCGACCGTTTTGCGGACGCCCGGAACGAGCGCCACGATAAAGCAGATAACCGTTTCCGGCCCGATATACGTCACGTTATAGATGAAAGAATAAAGCGCCGGGCTTTGTCCGGGAGGCGCGTACTGCCCGAAGAATATCATTCCGGACAAAAAAGCGAAGAACAGCCTGCCCAAGCCGGCGGCCAATATTCCAGGAAGCAGGCTTTTCCTGAAAAGCCCCGACAAGGCGAGCGCCATGAACGCAAGCATATAGTCCAATGCGAATTGCGCCCAGTGCACGACGTACGCGTCCTGAAGAAGCTGAAGGAGCCCGTAAGCGAGCCCGGCTATAAGCCCTTTCGGCGTGCCGTATACGTACGCGAAAACCATAATGGGCAGCATGCTTGCGGGGGTTATCGAGCCTCCCTGAGGCATCTGAAAGAACTTAAGGAACGACAGCGCGAAAGCTATGGCTATGCAAAGCGCGCCGAAAACGAGCTGCCTCGCCGTCCACTGCGAAGGAGTCGGTTCTTTCCCCGAGCTTTTTTTGCTTAGCGCTTTTACGATTAGGACGACGGCCGCGGCGATAATCGCGGCTATCGCGACGAGCACGAGGATAGACAGAACTATCCCCCATAAGGGCGTTTCGCCCTCGGCGTTTGAAAACAGATTGTTGAGCCAGTTCATAATGTTCACCCTTTCGATTGTTTTTTTTTGCCGCTCAGGGTAAAATGGATAAAAGGCCGTTTTAAAGCAAATAAAAAGGCTATAACCCGAAGGAAATAACCCCTTAATAAGCAAAAACCCGCGCACCGCGCGGGCAGGTCAGACGACATATTTTGCTTCCCTGCGTTGGAATTACCCAACAGGTTCAAAGGGTTCTGCGCGACAAGCGCATCTCAGCCGAAACGGCGCCCCCAGCGGTTATACGGATTATATGCCTTTTTAATATAAAAGTCAAGGTATGGGGAGAAAAACGATGTTTCATTTTTTCAGTTTCATGGCTAAGATGAAGCATATAAAGCGCTGGGGCCTGATGCGAAACATACGCGAGGAAAACGTGATGGAGCATTCGCTTCAGGCGGCGATGATAGCGCACGCGCTCGCGGTGATAAAGAACAGGCTTTACGGCGGAAGCGTAAACGCGGAGCACGTCATGGCCGTCGCGGTATACCACGAGTCGGGCGAGGTCATAACCGGCGACCTCGCGACGCCGATAAAATATTTCAATCCCGAAATCAAAGCCGCATACGGGGAGATCGAGAAGGTCGCGGAAAAAAAGCTTCTCGCGATGCTGCCCGAAGAAATGAAGGGCGAGTATGAAAAACTGATAACCGGCCGCGAGGACGACAAGGAGGCATACGCGCTGGTCAAGGCCGCGGATAAGATATGCGCTTACTTAAAATGCGTAGAGGAAATGTCCGCGGGGAACATGGAGTTCGAGAAGGCGCAAAAAGCCGTGCTCGCGGCGATCGAAAAGCTCGAAATGCCCGAAGTCGAATATTTCATGAAGACGTTCGTGCCGAGTTTCAGCCTGACGCTGGACGAACTGAATTAGAGCCGTCAGTTTACCCCGTTCGAAATGAGCTTTTCGAGTTTGTTCTTTACCCTCTGGAGCGCGTTGTCTATCGACTTGACGCTGCGCTTTAGTTCCTCCGCGATCTCGAAATACGATTTTCCTTCCAGGTATTTGCGCAACACCTGCATTTCGAACGGCGACAGGAGCCTTCCCATCTTCGACTCGATTATCGAGAAATCCTCGCGGCCTATTATTATTTCCTCGGGGTTGGAGATCTTGCCGCTCGCGACGATGTCAATAAGCGTCCTGTCCGATTCCTCATCGTACACGGGCTTATTGAGAGAGATATATGAATTGAGCGGCTTGTGCTTCTGGCGGGTCGCGGTCTTTATGGCGGTTATTATCTGGCGCGTCACGCAAAGCTCCGCGAACGCGCGGAAGTTCGTCAGCTTCGACACCTTGAAATCGCGTATCGCCTTATAAAGCCCTATCATTCCTTCCTGAACGATGTCTTCCCTGTCCGCGCCGATGAGGAAATAGGAACGCGCCTTGGCGCGAACGAAATTCTTATATTTGTTCAAAAGATATTCGAGAGCGTTTCCGTCGAAATCGCGAGCCCTTTCCGATATTTCTTCGTCGGTCATTTCCTCATAGGAAACGCGGTTTTCGTTTAAAGAAGTAACAGCCAAGCCATGCCCTCCAGTCGTGCATAGGAAAAGAGGTATATATGCGTAAATTGATTATATCCGCTCGAGGCCTCATCAGTCAATATTAATTGGAAAAACATAGCTGAATTAAAATGAAAAAAACAATCTTTCAATCTCAATAGCTGAAAGGATTCACGGTATTATTTAGCCGTTGTCAAACGATCGAGGCATTTGCGGTATCTTTGAAGCGTATTAAAATTACAATTTGAATGCATAAAAAGTTTTCCTTGATATTATTTGTATGGACAATTATACTGTGTACATTATGAGCAAGTCCAATATTTGGCCGATTAAATTATGATTATTAGGGAAACGCTGATTAATTCGTACAATATCTTTGCGGTTAATTTAGCGCCTGTCCGCGTCGCAAAAACTCTTAAATAGCGCTGCTATTCCTTCGTTTTTGCTCCTTGACAGACACTAAATTTCCTCGCAAATCTTATTGCCCTCATTTAATCAGCGCTTCCTTAGGAAGGCAAGACTATGGATGTTTATGATGCGATTCGTTTAAGAAGAACGGTAAGAGATTTTAAGGATAAAGAGATTGAAGCCGACGTCATAAAGAGAATACTCGACGCGGGTTTGCGCGCTCCTTCCAATAACCATATGAGGGAATGGGAATTTGTAATAGCGAATGATAGGATGACCAGGCTCAAACTCATAGATAAAGTCAGCAGAAGCATGTCCGAGGATGAGATAACTGATTTTCTGAAAGACTGGGCATTTAATCAGGAACAGCGTGAAATGTATTTCAGCAGCATCCCTAAACAATACAGCATGCTTCTGACGGCCGGCTGCCTTATATTGCCTTTCTTCAGGCAAAGCTATCCGCTCCTGAAACCCGACTGCCTCTCGGCCCTTAACGGATTCGCATCAATTTGGATGTGTATTGAGAATATTCTTCTTGCAGCTGTAGCTGAAGGGATATATGGCGTAACAAGGATACCTTTTGATGATGAGATAACGTATATAAAAGAAGTCACGGGCGCGCCCGCGGATTATGAAATACCGTGCTATATCGCACTTGGGTACCCGGCTGAGAATGCGAAACAAATCAAGCAGCTTTCCATAAACGTGGAGGACAGGATGCACTTCAACAAGTGGTAATACTAAACATGCATTTTCAAACGGCGGCTTTACGACCGCCGTTATTAATAATTATCAATAATGTGCATGCGGGGGCCCCGTACTAAGAATGCAGCATAAAATGCACCGGGCCTTTTCTTCAGGGCTTCTTTGGAATAGCCGGCAATCTGAATTTTTCATCATGACAGGAATTTGGTATTTCCATATATACAAGAACCCGGGTAACCGCATTGTCAACGATGCCTGCCCGGCTAAGGGGCAAAACTTAGGGAAACGCTGATTAATTCGTGCAATATCTTTGCGGTTAATTTAGCGCCTGTCCGCAACTCTTAAAATAGCGCCGCCATTCCTTAGTTTTTGCTCCTTGACAGACGCTAAATTTCCTTGCGAATCTTATTGCCCTCATTTAATAAGCGTTTCTTCAGGATTTTATTCTGCGTTCATTCCGGCTGTCCGATCGAATCGAGGGCGAGCCTTTTTTTAAGCTCGCTTTTCGAGAGCGACGAACGGTCGATCAGCGAGATATGCTTCTCTCTTGCGGCGGCGATGAGCGTTTTCAGTTCGGCAGGCGTTATGCGGACGGCTCCCGAAGCGAAAACGGAAAGCTGTTCGAGGCAGTCGGCGGTCACCACTTTATGATTCCCGCCGCTTTCCTTAACGATACGCTGGATATGTATGTCGGCGGTTACGCCAAAAGCGGTAAATACCACGGTCAAAAGTCCGCGCTTTTCCACGAGCGCGGGCTGCCTTTTGTTATAACCGTCGAAAACGACGGTTATGTCCTCGCCGGAAAACCCGGCGTAATCGTCCAAAACGTCGAGCAGCTTTTCCCGCGCGGCATGCATGTCATCGGTATCGATGCCCCACGAGTATATGACGTTATAGCCGTCGACTAACATCTCTGCTGCCTCGTCTTTTCGTACATCAGCACTGCGGCGGCGACCGCCGCGTTAAGGGAGCCGGTCTTGCCCTTCATCGGGATGCAGGCGCGAAAATCGCAGTTCTCGAGCACGAGCCTCGATATCCCCGCGCCTTCGGAGCCGATAACGAAAGCGACCGGGCCTTTCAAGTCGAGCGTTTCGGCGCTTTGCCCCGACGTTTCGGCGGCGACTATCCAGACGCCTTTTTCTTTCAGCTCGTTGACGGCCGCGTTAAGGTTCGTCACCTTGACGATCGGGATGAACTCGGCGGCGCCGGACGACGCCTTGTACGCCGCGGAGGAAAGGGAGGCGCTCCTGCGCTTTGCGATTATCACGCCGTGCGCGCCCAAGACCTCCGCGCTGCGGATTATCGAGCCCAAATTGCCCTCGTCGGTTATCCCGTCGAGGATCACGATAAAAGGAGGCTCGTTTTTCGACGCGGCGAGATCGAATATGTCCTCGAGAGTGCCGTATTCCTTCGCGGCGGCCATCGCGGCGACTCCCTGATGGTTAGCGGGCCTGCCCGCGTAGCCGAAAGGAAGAGTGAGGTTATCGAGCTTTCTCCTGTCGACGCGCACGACGGGGACTCCCTTTTCGGCCGCGAGCGCCAATATCTCCCTTACGCTCGGATCCGATATATCCTTCGCTGCGAGGAGCTTGTCGACGGGGCGCAGAGATTTCAACGCGGATTTGACCGCGTTTCTTCCGAAAATTATGTCCATTGTCTTTTAACGATGCTTCCTTGCCTTTCTATTATCTCTTTGGAAAGCCCGCAGGACTTTTCCCCCTCGGCGCATTTGCCGCGCACGCAGGCGGGGCCCGCCGACGAAAAAAGCGCGGGGGCTACGGCGCATACGAGCTCGAGCATTTTCCAGGCGAGTTCGCGTATCTCCCACTGAGCGCGGTTGCAGCAGCGAAGAGAAAAGAAATGCAGCAGCTCCCTCGCGTTCATAGTCAATATCATCTTAGTCTCCGCCGCTCCGGGCAGCACGAACCTCGCGTCCTGATTTGATTCTTCCCCGCGGGAGCCCAAAGCCTCGCGCCAGCCGTCGTACCACCCCTGCGCCGTTTTCATCTGTTCCTCGAAGCGCGCCACCGCGTCGGCGCCCAACGCCTTGATGCTCGGCGGTATGACGTACGAGAACCCGTTTTTCGAGAAGTTCACGTAACGCTGGGACTGGACGGAAAAGCTCGCTATCCTGTGCCTCGTGATCTGCGCGAGCAGCGTTCTCGACACGCCTTCGATGCCGAACGTAAAGGCGGCGTGCTCTATCGTCGAAACATGGCCTGCGCCTATGATTTTCCCGATGTAGTCCGAAGCCGTTTTTTCGTCGAGGCCGTCTTCCAAGTCTTCGATGCGCGAGGCGCTGTAACACAGTTTCGCGGCCATCGCGGCTATTTTCTGGGCGTCCGGCGTGAACGAGAGCAGCCTCGCGCTTTGATAAACCTCCGGCATATTCAGTCTCCCCCGAAAAAATGATCTATGATGATGCGGAACAGTTCGGCCGCGCGGTCCGCGTCTCCGGTAAGGTACAGGTATCCGATAACGGCTTCCAAGCCGGTCGCCCGCGAATAATCCTCCCGGCTCATGTTTTTCGGCGGTATGGATTTCGCGTTTTTGCCGTTCCTGAAGATTTCGGACTCCCTTTCCGTAAAAAGAGGGGACAGGATTTGCGCGGCCTTTGACTGAGCGCGCGCGTTTACCGCGCCCGACGCGAGCCTGTGCAGCTTTTCCACAGTCCCCATGTTATTTTTTACAAGGAAACTTCTTATATACAGGTCGTAAACGGTGTCGCCGATATAGGCGAGATTAAGCGCCGGCAGTTCGCGCACCTTCGATTCGCTCAAACTCGCGAGGGAGTATCCGTACTTTTCAGGGAACCGTTCCATTTTTTCATTATAGCATCCGCGCGAATACGCGGCAACGCGAAGGTTAAAATAGTTCCATGGAAAGAGAAAAGATCAAAATAGCCGCCGTAGGAGCGGTATCCGGTTTTTTGGCCGGGCTGTTCGGCTCGGGCGGCGGGATCGCGGCGGTCGAGGGCCTCGAAAGAACGGGCGCCGGAGAGCGCGGCGCGCACGCGGCCTCGCTCGCGGTCATACTGCCGGCGTCGGCGGTCTCCGCGGCGCTGTATTGTTCGGGAGGGTTCGTCCCGTTTGAAAACACACTGTACTTATGCGCCGGGGCTGTGGCCGGAGGGCTTATCGGCGCTTTTTTTCTCCGCAAGGTCAGGCTGAAGCTTCTAAACCGCGTGTTCACGCTGCTGATATTCGTGTCGGGGATAAGGATGCTTTTTTGATGATCTACATATTGCTCGGGATAATCTTCGGGATAGCCGGGGGGATGGGGCTCGGCGGCGGGATAGTGCTTATTCCCTGCCTTACGCTGTTTCTTTCCGCGTCCCAGCACGAGGCGCAGGGCATGACGCTTTTTTCGTATATCCCCATGGCGCTGTTCGCGCTCGTCTCGCATATACGGCGCAAGACGATAAGATTAAAGCCCGTGCTTTTTCTTACGCTGTTCGGCTGCGCGGGAGGCGCGGCGGGGTATTTCCTCGCCGCGTCGATTGACGGCTCGGTTTTAAAAACGGTATTCGGGGTTTTCCTCATAATAGTCGCGGCTTTGCGTCTCTTAAGGCAGGAGATAAAACGCCCGGAAAACGAAACGAAAAACGCAAACGTCAGGCAGGACGGATCTTCATGAGCGGAAGATAGTGATCGAAGCCGTCCGCGTCGGAAAGCACGGGGCCGGGACGCGACACGCAGAGCGCGGCGGCGGCGCAGGCGTGTTTTAAGATTTCGTCAAGAGGACCGCCAAGCATAAGCGAATACAGCGCGCCCGCGAGCATAGCGTCTCCCGCGCCGGTCGTGTCGGCGACGCTAACTTCTGCGGCGGCGCAATAAAACGCGGTCTTTGCGTCTGTTATGAGAGCCCCGCCGCTCCCCAGCGACACGAGCGCGATCTTTACGCCTTTTTCGATAAGCCCCTCCGCGGCCCGCTTTATTTCGTCGAGAGAGCGCAAGCTTCGCCCCGAATACCGCTCGAGTTCGGCTATGTTGGGCTTTACGAGGAACGGCGCCGCCCCGGCGCCTTCCCTGAACGGTTCCCCGTCCGCGTCGAGGACGCACAATGAGCCCGCGCTTTTAGCTATCCCTATGAGGCGGCGGTAAATCGCGTCCGGCAGCCCGGGCGGGACGCTGCCGGTAAACACGGTATAACGGGACTTTGCGCAGAGCCTCCGCACCTTTTCGCATAAAGCTTCGGCGGCGGCTTCCGCCGCGGGTTCGCCGCGTTCGTTGAGCTCGGTCACGATCCCCGCCGCTTTGTCGACGATCTTGGTGTTTACCCGGACGCGGCCGGGGACGGCTACGAAATCGAAGGGTATCCCGAGCCTTGACAGCTCGGCACCGTAAATTCCGGCGCTTTCCCCGGGCATAAGCCCGGTAAGAAAGCACTCCGCGCGAAGCGCGCGCAGCGCCGCGGCCAAGTTCAGCCCTTTTCCCGAGGGCGTTTCGTATTTTGAGCGTATTATGTTCAAGGCGCCGACGTTGAGCCCGTCCACGACGAGAGCCCTGTCGACGCACGGATTGAGCATCACGACCGTAACCATAGCTTAGCCCCTTCGGTTTTTTGTATTTCATTATAATACGCGGGGGCCGGACCGGGCAATAACGTCAATGATCCGGGACGGCATGTCAAATTTCGATTTGAATTTTCAATAGTTGCTTGACATAAGAAAAACATAATATATAATGGTAATGATATAATATTTTATATGATATAGTATTAACGGTAATTAAGTGAATGAAAAAGAGAACCTGTATACTTATAATCGCCGCCATGCTCGTTATGAGCGCATGTTCCCCGCAGGGGATCGCGTCGGCGCCGGAATCCGCCCCGACGGTTGCGGAACCGGCGGAAAACCCGCCCGCCGTATCCGGGAACAGCCCTCAGAGCTCTCTGGCTCCCGTCTTTGACGAGGACAACGTAAGGTATATGTCGAGCCTTTCGGACAAAATATCATTGGATACTTTCGATAAGCTCAATAGCGTTGCCGAATACGTCGTAACGGGCATATGCGTTTCGTGCAGACCCGTTTTCCAGAACGACACGCTGTATACTCTATCAGGCGTGAAAATCGACCGCGTTTACAGAGGCGAGGAACTCAGTCCGGGCGAAACGATATTGGTCGTCGAGATGGGCGGGCGGACGACGCACGGAGAATACGTCAAAAACTGCCATATTGAGAAGAAGGCGTTCGAGACGGTCGATCCGGTGCCGGACGATTATAAGATTGTCGTGGGCATGGACGGGTTTTTCCCGCTAAAGGAGAAAGAGCGCGTGTTGCTGTTTCTTGCGGACTCCACCGGTTTTTTAAAGAGCGTAAAAGAGCGCGTATTTGGAATATGGGGAGATTACGACGGCAAGCTGTATCTTCAGCCGGACGGCGAAACTTACGCGAGGCCGCTGCCGGCGAATACCGACAAGTTGCGGTTCGGCGAGGGGACGCTCACTATTACTGCCGGCGAGCTGAAAGAAATAGCGCGGGGAAATGACTGAAAAAGGGTTAACCCGCCTCGCCGCGGCGAAGCATTCGGGGAGCGCTTATCTGTGCGCTAATTTTTCGCCAAACCTTAGCGCAGCCGTTTTCTTTGAGAAGATCAGAAAGCCAAATATTGAATGTCAAATTCCTTGACACGCCAACGGAGTTTATCTATAATAACTCATAAATATACAAAAAGCCGTGATGGGAATAACCCTTAAAGCGTGCGCGTCAGAGAGCCGCCGGGCGGTGAAAGGCGGAGGCGGGTTTTAAGGGCGCTCGGCCCGGAGCCTCGGGGTTGAATACTCTAAGCCCCGACGTATCGCATGCGTTATATGTGACAGGCATATTTGCCTTGTGAGCCGGCGCTTTAAAGGCGCAAGCAGAGTGGTACCGCGGGCCTCTTCGTCTCTGCAGACGAAAGAGGCTTTTTTATTTCAAATATCCCGACGCGGAATAACGATTTATGAGGGGGAGGGAACCCGTGCTGGAATTCATCGATATGACGATTGGCGACCTGTTGGACCGGAAAGCCGAAAAATACCCGGACAAGGACGCTCTTATCCACCCGTACGAGGGGATAAGGTATACGACAAGGCAGTTCAAGGAGGCCTGCGACAGGGCTGCGCGCGGTTTTCTCGCGATGGGCATAAAAAAGGGCGACCACGTCGCCATATGGGCGACCAATTACCCGCAGTGGGTTATAACGATGTTCGCGACCGCGAAAATCGGCGCGGTACTCGTCACGGTCAACACCAACTATAAAAAATACGAGATCGAATATCTTCTTAAGCAGTCGGACTCGATGACGCTCATTATGACCGGCGGCACGAAAGAAAACAATTATGTGGACCATATAAACGCGATATGCCCCGAACTCGCGCATTCAAGGCCGGGCGAGCTTGAATCGGCAAAGCTTCCGTATCTTAAAAACATCATATTCTTAGGCGAGGAAAGGCATCCGGGGATGTTCGTCTGGAGCGACGTCGAGGCGGCGGCGGAAAGGGTAAGCGAGGAGGAAAGAGCCGCGAAACAGGCGCAGACGCACCCCCACGACGTCATAAACATGCAGTACACCTCGGGCACGACCGGATTCCCGAAGGGAGTCATGCTTACGCATTTCAATATCGTAAACAACGGCAACGCGATAGGGAGCTATATGAAGTTTACCGAAAAAGACAGGCTCTGCATAGCCGTGCCGCTCTTTCATTGTTTCGGGTGCGTCCTTGGCGTGATGGCGTCGGTCACGAACGACGCCGCGATGGTCGTAATCGACCATTTCAACCCGCTTCTGGTGATGAAGGCGCTGGAAAGCGAAAAGTGCACCGCGGTGCACGGAGTTCCGACCATGTTCATAGCGATGTTGGAGCATAAGGATTTTCCGTCCTTCGATTTCTCGTCGCTGCGCACCGGCATAATGGCCGGATCGCCGTGCCCGGTCGAGGTCATGAAGGCGGTCGCGACTAAAATGGGCGCGAGAGAGATAACGATAGTTTTCGGGCAGACGGAATCGTCTCCGGGGATCACCCAGACGAGCACCGACGACCCGCTCGAGATAAGGGTATCTACGGTGGGAAAAGCTTACCCCAACGTCGAGGCTAAGATAATAAACCCGGAAAACGGGGAGGACGTTCCGCCGGGGACGATCGGCGAGATCGTGACGCGCGGATATCATGTAATGAAAGGCTATTACAAAATGCCCGAGGCGACCGCTCAGGCGATAGACGAGAACGGCTGGCTTCATACGGGGGATCTTGGCGTCATGGACAAGGACGGGTATTTCAAGATCACCGGAAGGCTTAAGGACATGATAATACGCGGGGGCGAGAACATATACCCGCGCGAGATCGAGGAATACATGTATACCCATCCCGCGGTCAGGGACGTTCAGGTCGTCGGCGTTCCGGATAAAAAATACGGCGAGGAGGTTCTCGCCTGCGTGATACCGAAGGAGGGCGCGTCCGTTACGGAACAGGAGCTTATCGATTTCGTGCGGCGAGGGCTGGCTAAGCACAAAACTCCGAGGTACGTCAGGTTCGTCGAGTCGTTCCCGATGACCGCGAGCGGCAAGATACAAAAATACAAGCTGCGCGAATGGGCGATAACCGAGCTGCATCTCGAGGACGCGGCGAACATCGAAACGGCGTAACGGAAGGCGCCGACGTTGAGCCCGTATACTTTGTAATGCCGCGCAGGTATAAATACAACTCCCTTCTCATAATTATTGTTCTGAAAGGGAGTGTTTTTATGGAGCCGACAGCGAAGAGCGCCGCCGCTAAGGATAAGAAGACGCCTGTCTCCGAGATGATGAAGAACGCTGTGAAGGGCACGCTGATATCGATGATATTCTCCGTGGCGGCGATACTGCTGTTCGCGCTTATCATCAAGGAAACCGGCCTTGCCGACAACGTCATATCGGTGATCAACCAGGTGATAAAGATTGGCGGCATAATGGCGGCCTCGTATTTCGCCGTAAAATCGATGGCCGACAGGCAGTGGATATGCGGCGGGATAACGGGATTCATGTACATATTGTTAAGCTATCTTGTTTATTCGCTGATAGAGGGGATGTTCGGAAACGCGGGGCTGCTTTTCTCGAACCTGCTGATGGGTCTTCTTATCGGCGCCGTTTTCGCGATAATAACCGCTAATTTTTTAAGCGGGACGGGGAAAGCGAAGCCCGGCAGGGGCATCAGGAGGCGAAGGATGGCCGCCGCCAAATAGCGGTTGCATTATCGGGCTTAGTATTATATAATCTGTTAGCGCACGCTTTAAGATTTGGAGGTTCTTTAAGATGAAACATATAAAGACGATCGTTCGCGGCAGCCTGAAGGATAACGTAAAAAAGACGGGGTGCGGCGAATGCAGGACGTCCTGCCAGTCGGCATGCAAGACTTCATGCACGCTCGCGAACCAGAGCTGCGAAAAGAAGATAAGATAACCGCGCATATAACAAATTTTACTGCAAGGGCGGCGCGCTCAAAGGCCGCTTTTTTGTTTCGTTGTTTTACGGGGGAGCCGCGTGGTACATACGTTCGCATATAAAAACAGATATTTCGCGCTCGACGTCGAATCGGGGAGCCTTCACGTCACCGACGAAGCGGCTTACGAGAGGATAAGAACGCTCGCAAAGGCCGACGGGCGCGGCGGCGGCGCCGCAAGCCTTTTATCCGAAGACGAATTGGATTGCGAGATAAGAGAGCTTATCCGCGGCGGGCTGCTGTTCGCCCCGGAAGGCGAAGACGCGCGCGGGACGCAAAGCGTCATAAAGGCGGCGTGCCTGCATCTCGCCCACGACTGCAACCTGCGGTGCGATTACTGTTTCGCGAAGTGCGGCGCGTTCGAGGGAAAACGCGAGCTTATGAGCGAAGAAACGGCGCGCAAAGCGATCGATTTTCTAATCGAGGCATCGGGGAAAAGGCGCAACCTCGAGGTGGATTTTTTCGGCGGCGAGCCGCTTTTAAACTTCGAAGTCCTTAAAGAAACCGTTGATTACGCGCGCAGCGTCGAAAAGGAGCGCGGCAAGAACATAAGGTTTACGGTGACGACGAACGGGTACCATCTAACCGGCGGAATGAAAGAATACCTGAACGCGAACATGCACAATATCGTCGTGAGCATCGACGGAAGGCCGCATGTGCACGACGCGGTGCGAAAGACCCCGGAAGGAAACGGGAGTTATGAACGCGTGGCGCGAAACGCCAAAGAACTGCTGCTTGGCCGCGGGGGGGAATATTACGTGCGCGGCACGTTCACGGCGGACAACCTCGATTTTTCCAAAGACGCGCTGCATCTCGCCGACATGGGGTTCAAGGGCGTTTCCTTGGAGCCGGTCGTAACGAAAGGAAAGCGCGCGATCCTGCCGGAGCATCTCGGCACCGTATTCGCGGAATATGAAAAACTCGCGGAGGAATACGCAAAGAGGCGAAGAGAGGGCAGAGGCTTTGCGTTCTTTCACTTCATGGTGGACTTGACGGGAGGGCCGTGCGTGAAAAAGCGCGTGCGCGGATGCGGCGCGGGCACGGAATACATAGCGGTAGCCCCTTCGGGCGGAATTTACCCTTGCCATCAGTTCGTCGGGAAACCGGAGTACCTGATGGGGAGCGTCCACGGGGGAGGCTTGGACGCCGGCATCGCGGAAACGTTCGAAAAGTGCGATATTTACAACATCGAATCCTGCCGGGGGTGCTGGGCGAAGTATTACTGCAGCGCGGGGTGCGCCGCGGCGAACCTCAACATGAACGGCGACATCATGAAACCCTACGAAACCGGATGCGAAATGCAGAAAAAGAGGCTTGAGATCGCGCTCGCGATCGCGGCCGAAGAGATGGAGGACATATGATACAAAAGGTCGACGGGAAATTGCCGGACAGGCACAAAAAGGCGTACATACATCCGAGCGCGATGGTGATAGGCGAGGTAAAGCTCGGCGAATATTCGAGCGTCTGGCCCTGCGCGGTTTTGAGGGGCGACATGGCGGAGATAATCATAGGAGACAGAACGAACATACAGGACGGCTGCGTTCTTCACACGACGGATCTAAAACTGGTGATCGGAAATTCGGTCACCGTCGGACATAACGCGGTTCTGCATTCCTGCGACATAGCGGACAACGCGCTTATAGGCATGGGGGCTATCGTATTGGACGCGGCGCGGATAGGCGAGAATTGCATAATAGGCGCCGGCGCCGTTATCCCCGGCGGAACGGTCATACCGCCCGGATGCGTGGTTGTCGGGAACCCGTACCGGATAATACGGCAGGCGACCGAAGAGGACATAGCGTATATAAAGCAGGCCGCCGAGGATTACGTCGCGCTCGCGAAAACGTATATCCGGACCGGCAACATAATCTGACAGCACATAAAATTAAGCGTAATCCATCCCTTTTCGCCGCTTTGCCATAACTCTTTGGCATGTTTACAAAATATTTGTACGGTGCTATGATAAAAGAGGAGGTCATGTCCCGATGGAGGAATTCGCCTTTGAGTCGTCCGACGGCGTGCGGGTGCACGCCTATGAATGGCGGGCCGAAAACCCGAAGGCGGCCGTGCAGATTGCGCACGGCGCGGCGGAGCACGCGCTGCGCTACGATCCCTTCGCCAAGGAACTCGTCTCAAGGGGCTATTCCGTATACGCCTCCGACCACAGGGGGCACGGCAGGACAGCCGGTTCCCCGCAAAACACGGCGTATTTTTCAGACCGCGACGGAGGATTCGACCTCGCCGTTTCGGACATGCGCATCCTGACGGAACGGATCAGAAAAGAGAATCCGGGGCTCCCCGTATTTCTGCTGGGGCACAGCATGGGCTCGCTGCTCGCGCGGGTCTACGCCTCGAGATACGGAAACGATATCGACGGGCTGCTGCTGACCGGTACCGGAAGGGCCGCGCCGCCGCTGTTGTGTATTGTGAAAAACGCCGCGAGGCTCATGATGGCGCTTTTCGGCAGGAAGCACAGATCCAAACTGCTCCATTCGCTCGTGTTCGGCACGCTTAACGCCCCGTTTAAAAAAGAAGGCAAAAGCGCGTTCATATGCGCGGACAGGGCGGTCGTCGAAGCGTACAGGGCGGACGAATACTGCGGGAACCTGTCGACCGCAGAATTCGTTTACGAGCTGATGAAAGGGACGAGGGCGGCCTTTAGGAAAGCGGCGTTCGACGGCGTCCCGAAGGCGCTGCCGGTTTTTATCGGATCCGGCGAGTTCGACGCCATGGGAGGAAAAGGCTTAAAAGGAGTAAAAGCCGATTTTTCGGATTACAAAAAGGCGGGGCTGAACGACGTGGAGTTTCACATATACCCCGGCATGCGCCACGAGATACTGAACGAAAAGGACAAAGGAAGAGTATATTCGGATATCGCAAGATGGCTTGACGAAAGAACGGACGGAAAAAAAGCGGAGTCCCCGCGCAAGAGTTAAGAAGGAGGCTTGTTCATGCTTTTGGATTCAAATTACGACGAGGCCATGGACAGATGGGAAGTCAACCTGTACGGAGAAGTGGATATTTATAACGCCGACAGCTTAAAGAGCCAGCTCCACGCGCTGATCGACGAAAAGAAGGCGGACGTCGTTATCGACTGCACGAATCTTAAGTACATCGACTCGACGGGCTTGGGGGTGCTCGTGAGCGCGCTTAAAAAAGTGCGCGAAGCGGAAAGGCAAATAAAAATAACGAACTTAAAGCCGTATATAGCGAAGATATTCGTACTCACCGGACTCGATAAAATTTTTCAGATCGGGGTGAGCGCTCAATGAACGGGGATGTTATAAGACTGGGCATTCCGGCGAAACCGGATTATATTTTGGCCGTGCGCCTTGCGGTTTCGGCCGTCGCGGAACGCGCCGGGTTCGATATCGAAGACATCGAGGACTTGAAAGTCGCGGCCGCGGAGGCCTGCACGCTTCTTCTCGCGGGCTGCGATTCCATAGACATAAACATCACCGTCAAAGACGGGCTTCGGATAATGCTTGCCGCCGCGGGGGATATGAAACCCTCTCCGGAGGCCGTGAACGACGAAACGGCGGAACTTTCAAGGTATCTGCTTGAAGCTCTTGTCGATTCCTGCGATTTTTCTATGCGGGAAGGCGGGCTTGCGTCCGTCAGTTTTTATAAGAAGCTGTGAGCGGGTTATTTTTTACGTTTATGCAGGGGATGGGATGGATCAGTTTAAGCACCTGACCGAAGCGGAGCTGTTTGAGAGCTACGAGCGCGACAGGAACGAACAACTAAGGGATTTTTTGATCAACAAGTATCTTTATGTCGCCGAAATAATCGCGAAGAAGTTCATCAACAGGGGCGTCGAATACGACGACCTGTATCAGGTCGCGTCTTTGGCTCTTATCAAGGCTTTGGACAGATACGAATACTCGAGAGGAGTAAAGTTTATAAGTTTCGCTACCCCGACGATAGTGGGAGAAATAAAGAATTATTTCAGGGACAAGACCCGGATGATAAGGATATCGAGGAGGGACAGCGAGCTTATAAGAAAATTAGGCGACACGAAGGAATCCTTAAGCGCGGAATTCGGGAGGAGCGTTTCGCCCGAGGAGCTTGCGGAAAGGCTTTGCGTATCGGTCGAGCGCGTTCTTGAGCTGATGGAAACGCAGTCGGCCGCGTACGCCGCCTCTCTCGACAGCTATATAACCATAAACGAGGACTTAAAGCTCATAAAACTTCTCGGGAACACGGACGACGAGTACGAGAAGGTCGAAGACAGGGACTTTATAAAAAAGTGCCTGTCCCAGCTCGACGATCTCGAGAAACGCCTGATACGCGAGAGGTTCGGGGAAGGAAAGAGCCAGAGGGAGGTCGCGTTGGCCCTCGGGGTCTCTCAGATGTACATTTCAAGAATCGAGCGAAAGATACTGGTAAAATTCAGGAATTACTATCAGAAGTGAGTTTAAAAAAAGCATATCGGGTTATATAAGATATCAGAGTATTATTTAAAGCGCACGGAGGAAACTCTTTTGCTCAACAACAGCTTTGGTATTACGATGGAAGACTATACGATAAAACAGGTGTTGACCGAAATCGGCGATATTAAGCAGACAGTGAAAAGCGTTATCAGGCTTGTCGAGCAAAACAGCGAGATTTCCACCGAAAAAAAATTCAGCGTCGAACTGGTGCTCAACGAACTTCTGGTCAACTGCTTTAAACACGCCAATCCTTCCGCGACCGAGCCGGTCGTCCTTATTGCGACGGTGCAAAACGCAAAGCTGAACGTATGCGTCGCCGACTGCGGCTATGGTTTCGATTATAATAAAAGCGAACCGGACAAGAGGGATATGCTCATGATGGAGTACGGCAGGGGGCTGATACTCGTCCGCGCCTACTGCGATAAGATAAAATACAATCTTAGGGGGAACAGCGTGGAAGTCGAGATATCGCTCCGCTGAAAAGAAACCGCATGGCTTGCACGGGTGCGCGCCCATGTAAAACGGCCGCGTAAATTGCGCGGTTTTTCGCAAACGGACAATTTTTATCTCCTTAAAAAAGGAGTTTCTTTTCATATGCAGAAATATTAACGTACGCGCATTGGAGGAAACAGATTCGGATGGCATACGGAACCGGGCATGAGGTGTCGAGGATGAGGGGCAAAAGGCCTTCATCCGTTCATACGAGACGGGTCCCCCGCGCAAGGTTCTATATGATCGCCGGTTCGGCTTTAGCTGCCGCGGCCGTGCTGCTTATCCTTCTTCTTCAGGGGGCGCCGACGTTTCGGGTCGAGCAGGGGAGCAAAGAATATACCGCCGGCTTCGAAATGCTGATATTGCGCGACGAAACGGTGTATACGGCGAAAAATTGCGGCAAGGCGGATTTTATCGCGCAGGAAGGCTCGCATGTGGAAAAAGGCGAGCCGGTGGTCAAGATATACGAGCTTGGCTATAACGAAAATACCGTTTCGGAGCTGCTTGAACACAGGAAAACGATACTCGATTATGAGATAAACGTGAGCAGGGCGGGGGTCATAGACCCGAAATTGGGGGAGATAGAGTCAAGGATAAGCTCGAAAGCGCTCGAGATACAAACCGCCGTCACAAACGCGGACTCGAAAAGCCTGCTTTCGCTTGAGAGGCAGATGAGGGCCCTGCTCGACGAAAAGAGGGAGTATCTGCGAAGCGTCGTAGTGCCGGACGACCAGCTTAGAAAACTGCTTTCAAAGGAGAGCGAGCTTTCCGCCACGATAGACGGATGGAGCATGGTCGTGAACTCGCAAACGAGCGGGACGGTAAGTTTTTATTTCGACGGATGCGAAGCGCTGATGGCGAAAGAGAACATCGGCAGCTTTACAAAAAAGACGCTTGAGGAGCTTCTCGCCGGAAAAACGATCAACACGAGCGCGGAGCAGAAATCCATCCCGCTCTACAGGGTCGTGAACGAAGATCACTGGTTCGTGGTGCTGCTGTCGGAAAAGCAGATACCGGAAATGTTCATGGGCAATTCGTTCCTGATGATCTTTGACGATTACCTGGACAAAAAATATACCGGAACGCTGTACGACCAGCAAAAACTTGAAAATAACGGCGGCTTTGTGTATACTATACGAATCCAGGGCGATATCGGCCCGATGCTCGGAGACAGGCGGGTGTCCGCAAAGCTGTTTTCGACGATAAAAGGCTTCAGGATACCCAAATACTTGCTCAAGCCGAGCGGCGGGGTGCAATACGTACAAAGAGAAAGCGGAGAGTTGGTGCCGGTTCTGATAGTCGCGGACGACGGCGACAGCGTATTGGTACAGTCATACAGGGGGCAGCCGTCTCTGAAAGCGGGGGAGTTGCTGAAAAAATAGTTTATTTTTGAGCCGGAATGAAATATAATGGCATCCATAGAAGAAAACATTAAGACAATAATAGAAAGGGTTGATAAGAGCGCTAAAAAGTCGGGTAGAGCCGCGAGCGAAATAACGATCATAGCAGCGAGCAAAACGGTTGACGCCGCCCGTATCGCCGAAGCTGCAAGGGCGGGCATACGGGATTTCGGGGAGAACCGTGTGCAGGAGTATCTCGAAAAGCGCAAGGTTTTGGGAGACGCCGTCAACTGGCACATAATCGGGCCGCTGCAGACGAACAAAGCGAAACATGTCGTCGAAGGCGTACGGCTGATACATTCGCTTGACAGGCTCTCGTTGGCGCGGGAGATCGAAAAGCAGTGCGAAAAGAATGGCACGCGGGTCGACGCGCTGGTACAGGTGAACATAGGCAAGGAAGCCACGAAATCCGGAGTGTATGAGGAAGACCTCGAAGGTCTGCTCGAAGGGCTGTCTGTTATGAGGAGGATCCGCGTCAAAGGGCTTATGGCGCTGCCGCCGGCGGCGCGCGCGGAAGACAACAGGCGGTATTTTGTGAGGATGTATGAAATCTTCAGCAGGCTCAAGGGTTTGCACCCCGATTTTGAATACCTGTCGATGGGGATGTCCGACGACTTTGAGGCGGCTATCGAAGAAGGCTCAAATATGGTGAGGATTGGAACGGCCGTGTTTGGAGCGAGGTCATATTAAATTTATCAGGGGGTTTTAAACATGGCTAAAAGCGCTTCGAAGGGTATTTTTAACCGTATCCTTGATGCGGTCGGCCTCGAAGAAGAGCAGCTCGACGAAGAAGAGCTGATGGACGACGAAGAAAGCTTCTATGAGGACGATTACGAGGAGGAGGAAGAACAGAGGCTTCCCAAAAGAAAACAGGCGAAGATAGTCGGCCTGCCCAGTGCTTCAAACAAGATAAAGATGCTCGTGTTCCAGCCTTCGAGCTATGAGGAAGCGGAGAGCATCATCGACAACTTAAAGGCAAGAAAACCGGTCATCATGAATCTTGACGACCTTGAAGTCGAGCTTGGGCAAAGGATACTTGATTTCGTCGGCGGCGCGGTATATTCGTTGAACGGCGATATCAAGAAAGTCGCGAGAAGCATTTTTGTGGTCGCGCCTTCAAACGTCGACGTCGCGCAGAACGTTTCTGACCGCGGCGGCAGGGACGGTTCAAGGAGATTTGACTGAGATATTGCCGGAGAGGATCGTTTCCGGGATGAGTGTCGAAGCTTGCATGCCCCGGGAATCCCGGGGCATGCGGCATATATTTGTTTTTGCGGTTTAAATCAATTCAAAGCGGAATGCCGGGGAAGGGGAGAGACGCGGTGCCTTTAACTGTTAAGGATATTTTGGAAAAGACATTCAAAAAGTCTTTCAAAGGATACGATGAAGACGAAGTCGATAAGTTTCTCGATCAGATCATCGACGAGATGAAAGTGCTGCAGAGCGAAAACGCGGCTTTGAGGGAAGCTCTCAACAACGAAAAGGAGAGGGCTCAAAAGATCAGGGAGACGGAAGAAACGATAATGCACACGCTCGTTTCCGCGCAAAAAAGCGCCGAGCGGATAATAAAGGAAGCGACGAAAAAGGCGGAGACCATAATCGAAAGCGCGGAAGCGACCGCGAGGAAACGCGCCGAACAGACGACGAGAGACCTCGCGGACTCGCAGCGCAAGTTGGACGAGATAAAGAAAAGCGCGAAAGCAATCTCGGCGAATTTCGCCGAGATGATAAGGGCTTCGTCCGCTTCGTTCGAGGAAATATATAAGAATTATTTCGGCGACATAGAAGGCGGGATAAGCGTAAAAGCGCTCGAAAAAATAGACATGGCGATAAGCGAAAGCTTAAAAGACCTTCCGGAGACGCAGGAAGAAGGAGCCGCGGCGCCTTCCAAACCGGTAAAACCTGCCGAACCGGTCAAACCCGCGCGCGGCGCCGAAGTAAAAGATACGAAGCCGCCGGCGCTCATGGAGTTTACGGAGATAAACAAGGCGCTCAGCGAACTGGAAGAAGGCGGGGACGACATTTTACAGGAGGAATACCCCGACGAAATCGGATACGAGGGCTCCGGAAAAAGCTCCGTTTACGACGAGTATTCCTGGCTGTACGACGAAAAAGGAAAGGATCGGGACGTAACGGTCAAAGACCCGAAGGAAAAAGCCGAGCTGGAATCTCTTATCGACGAATTGATCGAATAGCCGGCGCCTTTTCGGGCGCGGCCCCGCGCGAAACGGTATTGTTTTTTGGATATCCATCCATACTATTTTAGTAAGGAAGAGGATGGATATGCGCAAAACCGGGGCGGAGAAGATGTTTTGCTCTTTGAGCCGGAGGATCAACGAACTTTCGCTGACGCTCGAAAAGCTGAGGCTGTCGGAATATCTGAAGCATCTCAATAATATCAAACGCGTGATCTGGATAAATTTCCTCGGCGGCCTTGCGAGAGGTTTTGGAGTCGCCGTGGGGTTTACGCTCCTCGGCGCTCTGGCGATATACCTGCTCAGGCAGGCGTTTTTGGACAACCTTCCGGTTATAGGCAATATAATCGCGGACATAGTGAAGATAGCGAACGAAAAGCTGCAGTTGAGATAACGGATTTTTTAGATTATAATACAATTTTGTTAATCAGCAGAAGGCGGCCTGTCATCATACATAATTTTTTAACGCTTAATGCAGAAGTCTAAGGAGGCGCGTCTTATGAGTCTTACGATAGGACAGTTTAACGAGTCGTTTCCGCCGATCGTCGACGGAGTGGCCAACGTGGTGAAGAATTATGCCTTTTGGATGAATAAAAAATACGGGAAGTGTTATGTGATAACCCCGAAACACCCGGACGCAGACGACGATTACGATTTTGCCGTGCTCAGGTATTCGTCCGTCAAGGTGCCGATAAGGGGAGAATACCGTTTCGGGCTTCCCAAGATGGACCCGATATTTTGGAAAGAATTGAAGCAAGTGCCTTTCGACATAGTTCATGCGCATTGCCCGTTCGGGTCGGGATACGCCGCGAGGAGCATTGCGAGGAAACGCGGGATACCGTTCGTGGCGACGTTCCATTCCAAATACAGGGACGATTTCAAGGAGGCGCTCAAATCCGACGTCATAGTCGACAGCGTGATTTCGGGGATCGCCGCGTTTTACGAATCTGCGGACGAGGTCTGGACGGTGAACGAGGCTTCGGCGCAGACGCTTCGCGAATACGGTTACCGCGGGGATGCGTTCATCATGGAGAACGGATGCGACATCGATTTGAGGTACAGGTCGGACGAGTCCGACGCCGAGGTCGAAGAACGCTTCGGTATCAAAAAGGGCGTCCCGCTGTTCATGTACATAGGGCAGCATATCTGGCAGAAGAACTTAAAGATCATTATCGAGGCGCTCAAGATCCTCAAGGACAGGGGGCTCGTTTTTTACATGCTTTTCATAGGGGACGGCCCGCGGCGCGCGGACATGGAAAAAATGATCGCGCAGTACGGGCTTCAAAGCATGGCCGGCTTCGCGGGGAAAATCTACGACAGGGACCTCGTCGCGAAGGTTTACCTTCGGAGCAGCGCCATGCTGTTCCCGTCCCTGTACGATACCTCGTCGCTCGTTCCGAGGGAGGCCGCGGCCTGCGGCTGCCCGACCGTATTCGTCCGCGGGTCAAGCACTTCTCAGGGGATAACCGGCGACAACGGGTTTCTGATAGAAAACAGCGCCGCTTCTCTTGCGGACACGATGGAGTACATCATTAAAAATCCGGACAAGGCGAGAAACGTCGGCGAAAACGCGAGGGCGACTATTTACCGCAGCTGGGAAGACGCGGTCGAAAAGGCGTATCAAAGGTATGTATGCCTTATAGAAATGAAAAAGCGCAAGACGGCGGGCAAGGCGCAATAAGATGCTTTAATTGGGAGGAATCGGATTTGCATTTCAAATACGTGATAGTCGGAGCCGGGATATCGGGGCTCACGGTCGCCGAGAGGATATCCAGCGTGCTTAACGAAAAAGTTCTCGTGATCGAGAAAAGAAGAACGATAGGCGGCAACTGCTACGATTATTACAACGGCGACGGCATACTCGTGCATAAATACGGCCCGCATATATTTCATACTCCGAACAAGGAAGTTTTCGACTACCTGTCCCGTTTTACCGACTGGGACATATATCAGCACAAGGTGCTCGCTTACGTCGACGGGGAGTATCTGCCTCTGCCGATATGCGCGCGAACCATCAACATGCTTTACAACATAAACCTTTCGACGAACGATATAAAGGGGTTCTTACAGGAGGCCGCGGAAGGCGCAAGGGAGATTAAGTCGAGCGAGGACGTCGTTTTAAGCCAGGCCGGCCGGCATATATATGAGAAATTTTTCAAGTACTATACGATAAAGCAGTGGGATATGGACGCTTCGGAGCTCGATCCGTCGGTGATATCGCGCGTGCCGGTGCGCTTTTCGATTGACGAAAGGTATTTTACCGACCGGTATCAGGGGATGCCCTCGAAGGGGTATACGCGCATGTTCGAAAACATGGCGGACAGCCCCAATATAAAGATGCTGTTTGGAACGGATTATAAAGAGGTCATAGGCGATATAAAATACAAATACCTGATTTATACGGGGCCTGTCGACGAGTATTTCGGATACGACCTTGGGAGGCTCAAATACCGCAGCCTGAATTTCGTTTTCGAGACGAAGGATACGGAGAGCTTCCAGCCGGCGGCGGTCGTAAATTACCCGAACGACTACGATTTTACGCGTATAACCGAATACAAAAAGCTCACCGGACAAAAGCATCATAAGACCACGATATCGAAGGAATACCCCACATGGGATGGGGAGCCGTATTATCCGGTGCCGTCCGCGGAGCAGCAGCGGCTTTACGAGCAGTACAGGCGCAGAGCCGAAAACGAGAAAAACACTCTGTTTTTGGGCAGATTAGCCGCTTACAGGTACGTGAACATGGACGCGGCAGTTGCGGCGGCGCTTGAATTGTTCAACACATGTTTGAGATAACGACGGCAATCGAAGCGTCAGGCGGCCCGCCCGATTTCGGGCGGGCGTCATCAATATAAATCAATTCAGCGGCGGCTATGCGGCGAAAACCGTTATTTTTAAGCATAAAGCCGCGTTTTAATTTCTTGAAAAATATGATCAAAAGTTATATAATCCTCGCAATTGTTAAATTTGCGAAACCCAAGGCGCTTTAACGCGTGCCTTGCGGGGATGCGGACGTTCATTTTGAGCGCGGGTTTAGCCGAAATAAAAAGGAAAAAATAATTGCGGATATTTGTGTTGTTGGTGAGAGTATGTTTACAAAAATAAAAAGGGCGCTGATCGGAAGGCCGCTCCATACCGATCAGCTTAGCGGCGAGAAATACACAGTATTCTGGGGACTTCCGATACTCGCGAGCGACGCGGTTTCGTCGGTGGCTTACGCCGGGCAGGAAATACTTATCGTACTGATACCCGTTATAGGCATACTCGCGTATCAATACATGCTGTTCATATCGCTGGTAATAATCGGCCTTCTCGCGATACTCGTGTTTTCATACAGGCAGACGATCGAGAGCTATCCGAACGGAGGAGGCGCTTATATCGTGGCGAAGGACAACCTGGGCACGTTCCCGGGCGTGACGGCGGGCGCGGCTCTCGCTATTGATTACGTTCTTACCGTCGCGGTGAGCGTATCGTCGGGCGTCGAGCAGGTCACCTCGGCGTTTATGGCGCTTCGCCCGTATTCGGTGGAAATAAGCGTCTTTATTGTGGTAGCGCTTATGGTTGGGAATCTGCGGGGCATACGGGAATCTTCAAAGATATTCGGAATACCCACATATCTGTTCGTATTCTCAATGCTGATATTGCTCGCGACGGGGTTTATAAAGGCGGCGGCGGAGGGGCCTCGGCCGATGCCTCAGGCTGAACCCGGGTATTTCGGCGTTTCGACGTCTGTCACGTTGTTTTTATTGCTCCGGGCGTTCTCGAACGGGTGCGCCGCGGTTACGGGGATCGAGGCGGTGAGCAACGCGATACCGAACTTCAAGGAACCTTCGCAGGACAGAGCAAAAAAAGTAATGCTTTTGCTCGCCTTTATAATACTCGTGATGTTCGGGGGCGTGGCTCTTTTAAGCAACATATACCACCCGACTCCGGGAGAGGGAAGGCAGGCGGTTATAATACAGGTCGCCGAAATGGTGTTCGGGCGTTCGACTCTGCTCGGGGCGATACCTTTTTACATGGTCACCGCGACGGTGTTCCTGATACTCATACTCGCGGCCAATACCTCGTTTGCGGATTTCCCGATGCTGATGTCGGTCATATCGAGGGACGATTTTCTTCCGCGGCAGTTCAGGAACAGGGGCGAGAGGCTCGGCTTCTCGAACGGGATAATATTTCTGACGCTGTTCGCGGTCATCCTTATTATCGTGTTCAACGCAAACGTTACCAGCCTTATCGGGCTTTACGCGATAGGCGTTTTCATATCGTTCACGCTCTCGCAGTCCGGAATGTTCGTAAGATGGATCAGGAAGAAAGGTAAAGGATGGCTCGTAAAAGCGTTGATAAACGGGTTCGGCGCGGCGATGACTTTTCTCGTCGTGATCGTGGTGGCGATAACGAAGTTCGAACAGGGCGCTTTCATCGTCATAATCGCCATCCCGCTGCTGGTCTTTTTCATGATGCGGGTCAAAAAGCACTATTTCGCCGTTGGGAAACAGCTCAAGGTGCGCGAAGACATACTCAACGGCTTCGACATCGGGAACATCGAATACCGCAACAGGGTCATCGTGCCCATATCCGGCGTCAACCGGGCGAGCATAAGGGCGATAAGATACGCGAAAACCATTTCCGACAATATAATCGTGTTTTCGGTTTCGCTTGATAAGGAGAGAGAGAAGAAGCTCAGAGAGGATTACGCCAAGCTGAATATCGACATACCGCTTATCGTTTGGACCTCGCCGTACAGAAAGACCGTCGACCCTCTTCTTAAATACATCGAATCCGAGGAATACGAATACAAGCCCGGAGATATCATAACGGTATTGCTGCCCGAATTCATGGTGAAAAAACGCTGGCACCGCATTCTCCATAACCAAACGCGCCTGTTCATAACAAAGGAGCTTTTAAAGCACAAGCATATCGTCGTATCGACCATACCGCTCCAGCTCAAAGACGACGACGAGATAATAAAATCGCCGAAATACAATCCCGAAGGCGACAGGCCGTGGAAATGAAAACCGCCGCGGCTTAGGAAGCGCAGGCGATATTTTCTTGATAATTGACGGCGCTTAATATATAATCTTCGAAAAATGTATCGATGTTGGTGCGATGTTAGCGAAGATTAAGAGATTCCTTATCGGCAGGCCCCTTTTTAACGATCAGCTGAGCGGAGAAAAATATTCCGTTTTCTGGGGTCTTCCCATACTCGCGAGCGACGCGGTGTCTTCGGTAGCGTACGCCGGAGAGCAGATGCTGCTCGTCCTCATACCCGTTATCGGGCTCGCATCATACGGTTACGGGATAATAATATCGGCGTGCATTTTGGGGCTGCTGCTTATACTGATGCTTTCTTACCGCCAGACGATAGACAATTACCCGAACGGCGGCGGCGCGTATATTGTCGCCAAGGAGAATTTAGGGGTATTGCCCGGCGTTGCGGCGGGAGCCGCGCTTGCCGTGGACTATGTCCTCACGGTGGCGGTCAGCATATCGTCGGGAGTCGAGCAGATAGCGTCGGCGTTTCCGGAGCTTCTTCCCTATTCCGTGCCGATCAGCGTTTTTCTTGCGCTGCTGCTGATGGTCGGGAACCTGCGCGGCATCAGGGAGTCGTCCAAGATATTCGGTTTGCCCTCGTACATTTTTATCATTTTGATGGTTTTTCTTCTCGGAACGGGTTTTATAAAAGCGGCCGTAACGGGTCCGCCTCCCTTGCCGGACGTCGAGCCCGGTTATTTCGGCGCAGGGTCCGTGACGTTGTTCCTGCTGCTCAGGGCGTTCTCGAACGGCTGCGCGGCGGTAACCGGCATCGAAGCGGTAAGCAATTCCGTGCCGAATTTCAGGGAGCCCGCGCGAAAGCACGCAAAGAGGGTCCTCGCGCTTCTCGCGCTGATAATAGTCGTTTTGTTCGGCGGGATGGCGCTGCTTTCGAACCTGTACCATGCGACGCCGGGCGAAGGGAACCCCGCGCTTATCGTGCAGATAGCCGATATGGTATACGGCCGTACGACGCTGTTGGGAAGCGCCGCGTTCTATTTTACCGTCGGCTCCGTTTTTCTGATATTGATACTCGCCGCGAACACGGCTTTTTCGGGTTTTCCGATGCTCGTCAGCGTGATATCGTCCGACGGGTTCCTGCCGAGACAGTTCAGGAGCCGCGGAGAACGCCTGAGCTTCTCAAACGGGATAATCTTTCTGACTTTGTTCGCCGTCATACTTATAATAGCGTTCAAGGCAAACGTGGGGAAACTTATCGGCCTTTACGCCGTCGGAGTTTTCATATCGTTCACGCTGTCGCAGGCGGGGATGTTCGTGCGCTGGCTGAAAAACAGGGGGAAGAGATGGGTGCCGAAGGCTGCGGTGAACGGAGTCGGGGCGCTTTTGACTTTTTTCGTCGCGGTAATAATCGGGGTCACGAAGTTCGACGAGGGAGCCTATATCGTTATCTTCGTCATACCGCTTATGATAACCGGGATGCTTAAAATAAAGAGGCATTATTTTGCGGTCGCCAAACAGCTGAAAGTAAGCAAAGAGGTATTGGAGAATTTCGATATCGAAAACGTGAAGTACCGGAACCGCGTCATAGTGCCCATCGAGAGCGTCAACCGCTCGAGCATCCGCGCGATCCGTTTCGCGAAAACCATATCCGACAATATCACGGTTTTTTCGGTCGCGCTCGAAAAGGAAAAAGAAAAAAAGCTGCGCGAGGATTACGCGAAGCTTCATGTGGACATCCCTCTTGTCATATGGAACTCGCCGTACCGCAAGGTGGTGGATCCGCTTATAAAATACATCGAATCCGAAGAATACAAATACCGGCAGGGAGACATCATCACGGTGCTTCTCCCCGAGTTTTCGGTCAGAAAATGGTGGCACAGGATACTGCACAACCAGACCCGCATATTCATAGCGAGAGAGCTTTTAAAGCATAAGCATATCGTCGTCGCGACCATGCCGCTCCAGTTAAAGGACGACAAGGAGATCATAAATTCCGCCAAATACAATCCAGATAAGGAAAAGCCCTGGTAGATCCCGCTCCAAATTTATTGAAAAACAATACTTTTGTTGTTGAATATTGAAAAACCCTGTGTTATAATTACCCGAAAATAAATCTCGCACCGCCGCTGATTTTTGCAGCCGTGCCCGTTTGACGGCGGGTTCTGCAGAAAAATGAAGGGGCGGGAGGATAAAAACTGGAGGAAAAAATGTCGGTAATTTCAATGAAACAGCTTCTTGAGGCTGGCGTTCATTTCGGGCACCAGACGAGGCGCTGGAACCCAAAGATGAAAAAGTACATCTTCACCGAGCGCAACGGGATCTACATCATAGACCTGCAAAAAACAGTAAAAATGGTGGAGCAAGCGTATTTCTTCGTGCGCGACGCGGTGATGGAAGGCAAGAGCGTGCTTTTCGTAGGGACCAAGAAACAGGCTCAGGAGTCCGTCGAACAGGAAGCCAAAAGGTGCGGAATGTTTTATGTCAGCCAGAGATGGCTGGGCGGGATGCTCACGAACTTCAAGACGATACGCAGCCGCGTGAGAAGGCTCGAACGGATCGAGAAGATGGAAGAAACGGGCGAGTTCGCGCTTCTTCCTAAAAAGGAAGTAATCAAGCTAAAGCACGAATACGAAAAGCTCAACAAAAACCTCGGCGGCATAAGGGACATGAAAGAGCTTCCCGGGGTGCTGTTCGTGGTGGACCCGAAAAAAGAACACATCGCGGTAGTCGAGGCGCGTTCGTTGGGCATCCCGATAGTGGGCATAGTCGACACGAACTGCGACCCCGACGAGGTCGATTACGTGATACCGGGCAACGACGACGCGATACGCGCGGTAAAGCTTCTCGCGTCAAAAATAGCGGACGCGTGCCTCGAGGCGAAGCAGGGAGAACAGCTCGAGGATCACTCCGCGCCTGCGCAGGAGGAAGACGAGGATGAAGAAGAACTGATGGAATCGTTCGAAGAGCTCGAAGCGCGGGAGCCCGAAGAAGAGGCTTGACAAAATATAATCAGGAGACGGGATAATTATGATAACAGCGAATGACGTAAAGACGCTCAGGGAAAAAACGGGCGCCGGCATGATGGATTGCAAGAACGCGCTTATGGAGGCGAACGGGGACTTCGAGGCCGCGATAAAGATACTGCGCGAGAAAGGGCTCGCTTCCGCGGCGAAAAAGGCCGACAGGATCGCCGCCGAAGGGGCCGTCGGGTGCTTTGTCGAAGCGGACGGCGGAGCGGTCGTAGAGGTGAACTGCGAAACGGACTTCGTCGCGAGGACGCCGGTATTCGCCGGATTCGTGGCTGACGTCGCGAGGCATATATATAAAGAGGATCCCGCCGATATAGACGCGCTTCTCGAACAGCAAATGGACGGCGTTAAGGTTTCGGAAGCCGTTAAGGCAAAGACGGGCGAGATCGGCGAGAAGATAGATATCCGGCGTTTCGCGCGGTTCAAAGTATCCGGATACGGTTTGGTAGACAGCTATACCCATATGGGCGGCAAGATCGGGGTGCTTTTGGAGGTCGGATGCGAGAGCCCGGAGGCAGCCGGAAACGAGGCGCTGCGCGTCTTCGCGCACGACATATCGATGCAGATCGCGGCGGCGAACCCGCTGTATCTGAACCCGGGAGACGTTCCGGCCGACGTTCTGAGCGCGGAAAAGGAAATACTTCGCGCGCAGGCGTTGAACGAGGGCAAGCCCGAAAAAATCGTGGATAAAATGGTCGAAGGCCGTATACAGAAGTATTACAAGGATTTCTGCCTGATGGAGCAGCCGTTCGTGAAGGATCAGGACAAAACGGTGAAACAGCTTGTTTCCGAAATTTCGTCGAAACTCGGGGAGAAGGTCACCCTTTTGCGTTTCGTGCGCTTCGAGATGGGCGAGGGGCTTGAAAAGAGGAAAGACGATTTCGCGCAAGAGGTAATGAAGCAAGCGGGAAAGTAAAAACGGACATGAAGGGAGAGCGGCGAAGTGCGGCGCTCTCCCTTTTTTGAGAACGTTGCGGCCGTCGGGGAAAAATATCAAGGAGGCTTTGGATTATGCCCGAACCGAAATATAAGCGGGTCGTACTTAAAATAAGCGGGGAGGCGCTTGCCGGAAGGAAGGATTTCGGGCTCGACTTCGACGTGATCTCGTCGGTCGCGGATCAGGTCATCGAGATCGTAAGAATGGGGGTCGAGACGGGCATAATCGTAGGCGGAGGCAACATATGGCGCGGGCGCACAGGCGTAGGGATGGACAGGACGACCGCCGACCATATGGGTATGCTCGCGACGGTGATAAACGCTCTTGCGATGCAGGACGCGCTTGAAAACAAGGGCATGCAGACGAGGGTGCAGTCCGCGATTGAAATGCGCTCGATCGCCGAGCCGTATATCCGCCGCAGGGCGATGAGGCATCTCGAAAAAGGCAGGGTAGTGATATTCGCCTGCGGGACGGGCAACCCGTATTTTTCGACGGACACCGCCGCGGCGCTGCGCGCCGCGGAGATCGAAGCGGAGCTGATACTGCTCGCAAAAAACGTGGACGGGGTTTACGACAGCGACCCGAAGACAAACAGGAACGCGAAAAAATACGAGACCATCAACTACCTCGACGTTATCGACAAGGGACTTGCCGTAATGGACGTCACCGCCGTCTCTCTGTGCATGGACAATTCGATACCGATAATATGCTTCGGGCTTAATACCCGGGACGGCATAAAAAGGGTGGTAATGGGCGAAAACATCGGCACAAGGATAAACTCGAACAAGACCGCGCTGTTATGACGTGTTGTGTTTGGAATAATACTTAAGAAAATGAGGAGGGTTTGAAATGTACGTAAAACATGAGGCGCTCGAAGCCGCGAAATCGAAGATGGAAAAAGCGATTTTCGCGCTTAAAAAAGAATTGTCGCATATACGCGCAGGGAGAGCCAATCCGCAGCTTCTTGAAGGCATAATGGTGGATTACTACGGCACGCCGACGCCGATCAACCAGCTTGGCAATATTTCGGCGCCCGAGCCGCGCATGATCGTCGTTTCGGTCTGGGACCCCAAAACGTTGGGCGACGTGGAAAAGGCGATAATGAAGTCGGACTTGGGGATCAATCCTTCAAACGACGGCAAAGTGATAAGGCTCGTGCTGCCCGAGCTGACGCAGGAGAGGAGGGCGGAGCTCGCGAAAACCGTCAGGAAAAAAGGGGAGGAGACTAAGGTAGCCGTAAGGATAATAAGGCGGGACGCGAACGAGGTTTTCAAAAAGAGCCTGAAATCGAGCGAGATAACGGAAGACGATTTCGATGACCTCGAAAAAGAGATTCAGCAGATCACGGACGACTATATCAAGAAGATCGACGCGACGGTAAAAGACAAGGAAACGGAAATCATGGAAGTATGACGGGCGTCATAGGCTTTCGGGAAGAGGAAGCGAGGAAGCTGCTCGAAGCGCGGGGGCAAAAAGTAGTGATACTCGAATACGGTTCGAGAAAGGGAGTCGAGGGGGCGGATTCGGCAAGGGTGATTCGCCAGCGCCCCGCCGGAATTAATACGGCGGAGCTTACCGTTTCCCGCTTTAAGACGAGGATTTGAAATAACCAAGCCTCAGGCAAGGGAGAAAAATGGGAAGGATTTCATTCATACTTTTTTCGAGGAGAAAAAAGCAGGACGAGGATATCTGCCGCGGCATAGACCGTTCGAAGCTGCCCGCGCATGTCGCCGTAATAATGGACGGGAACGGGAGATGGGCGAGAAAGAGGGGGCTTCCCCGCGCCGCGGGCCACAGGGCGGGAGTCGAACGCGTCCGCACCATCGTCCGCATGAGTTCCGATATCGGGATCAAATACCTTACGCTTTACGCGTTTTCGACGGAAAACTGGAAGAGGCCGAAGGATGAGGTTAATACCCTCATGGCGCTGCTGATCGAGTTTCTTAAAAAGGAGCTGGCCGAGCTTCACGAGAAAAACGTCCGTATCCTGACCCTCGGGGATCTGTCGAAGCTGCCGCGGGACGTCGCGGCGGAAATCGAGCGCGCGAAAAACACCACGAAAGAAAATACCGGGCTTACCCTCAACATGGCGATAAATTACGGCGCAAGGCAGGAGATCGCGGAGGCGGTGAAAAAAGCGCTGATCGAAAAAAAAGACCCCGATGAAGTGACCGAAAGCTATGTGTCCTCGCTCCTGTATACCGCGGGGCAGCCCGACCCGGATCTCATCATCCGGACGAGCAAGGAAACGAGGCTCAGCAATTTTCTGTTGTATCAGGCGGCGTATTCGGAGCTTTATTTCACAAAAACGCTTTGGCCGGATTTCGACGAAGCGCAGTTCGCAAAAGCCTTGAAGTCATACGCGGAAAGAAAACGCCGTTTCGGCGGGATATAGATTTACAAAGCTTCGGGCATTGTTTGGAGGCAGATTTATTGATTAAGAGGATATTGGCGGCGATACCCGCGCTCATACTTCTCGCGTCGGTAATATTCATCCACGGCATTTACGCGAAAATCATCGTCGCGGCGGTGGGCGTCCTTTGCATGCACGAGATGCTCAACGCCGTATCGAAGACGGCAAAACCGTTAAAGATCGTCGGGTACGGCTTTTCGGTCCTCTCGTTTCCGGCGTATCAGTACGCGCACGGTTTCGCGGGTGTAGCCGTGCTTTATCTCGTAGCCATGATGTGCATTTTTGTGGCGCTCGTGTTTTTCGAAAGAGACATGAACGACGGCTTCATGACTATTTTCTCGATTTCATATCCCGGAATGTTTTACGTATTCCTTATCGCGATTCCCGGCGTCGTTATAGACACGGCGCCGCCGCGGATACTCGAATCGCAGATATTGGCGTCGCAGTTCCTTATGATAATGGCTTTCGGCGCGGCTATCGTAACGGACACTTTCGCGTATTTCACCGGCATGCTGTTCGGGCGGCACAAGCTTGCCGAGAGGATAAGCCCGAAGAAGACGATCGAAGGCGCGGTAGGGGGTACCGTTTTCGGCGCCGCCGGCGTGTATCTGTTCGGAAGCCTTGCGCAGCGCGATTTCGGGATAGACGCGCCGGTTTACTGGTATATCGTTTTAGGGATCATCCTCCCGGTGCTTGCCCAGCTGGGCGACCTTACGGCCTCGAAGGTGAAAAGGAAATTAGGGGTCAAAGACTACGGCAACATAATGGCGGGCCACGGCGGGGCGATAGACAGGCTGGACAGCCTTCTTTTCGTCGCTCCGGCGGTGCTCGCGTTTTACAGGTTTGTTGTGACATACGGGGATTTGTTTAAGTGAAGAAAATAGCGATTTTAGGCGCCACCGGGTCGATAGGCCGCAAGGCGCTCGACGTGATAGACAGGACTCCCGAAGAATTCAAAATAACGTCGCTTACCGCGCATAACGACTTCGAAGCTCTCGTCGGACTTGCGAAAAAATACGGGGCGGGATACGTCGGATTGTCGGGCGGCGGCGGACGGGATTTAAAATCGGCGGTCCCGCCGGGCGTCAAGGCCGGGTTCGGGCCGGAGGCGCTGATCGAGGCATGCGGCTTCGGCGATCCGGACATGGTTCTTATCGCCGTCGTCGGGATAGCGGGGCTCGCGCCGCTGCTCGAATGCCTCGACAGGGGAGTCGACGTCGCGCTCGCGAACAAGGAATCTCTCGTTTGCGGCGGAGCGCTCGTGAAAGAGAAGCAAAAATCGTCGGGATCGAAGATCTATCCCATAGACAGCGAAATCTGCGCTATATTCCAGTGCCTTCAGGGGAACCATGTAAAAGACATACGGCGCGTCATCCTGACCGCGTCCGGAGGCCCGTTCTTCGACTGGGACAAAGAAAGGATAGAAAAGGCGAGCGTACAGGAAGCCCTCCGCCATCCCAACTGGAGCATGGGCAGGAAGATAACCGTCGACAGCGCGACGTACATGAACAAGGGTTTCGAGGTCATTGAAACGAAATGGATGTTCGATCTCGAACCGGAAATGATCGACGTCGTCATCCACAGGCAAAGCACGATACATTCGATGGTCGAATACAGGGACGGCGCGGTGATAGCGCAGATGGGCCCGACCGATATGCGCCAGCCGATACAGTACGCGCTTTTCTGGCCGCGGCGGCCGGATACGGTCGTCGGATACCTCGATTTCGCGAAGCTCGCCAAGCTGACGTTCGACGCTCCCGACACGGACAAATTCCCCTGTCTGCGGTACGCGAAGGAAGCCCTCCTCGAGGGCGGATCGGCGCCGCTCGTTTTAAACGCCGCTAACGACGCGGCGGTAGACCTTTTCCTCAGGGAAAAGATAAATTTCGGCAGGATCGAAAGATTGGTCGAATACTCCCTGAGCAAATTCTCCGGGATGCCGGGGGCGACCCTCGAGGAAATAACGGATACGGATGCGGCGGTTAAAAAGCATATATATGATAATTTCGACAGGATACGTATTTAAGCCCTTCCCGTATGATATAATTAAATAAAAAGGGGGTAGCCGTTGGATACGTTGTTATCGGTAATAAGCGTGATATGCGCTCTTATAGTTTTGGGGATCATCATCATGACGCACGAACTCGGACATTACAGCGTCGGCAGGGCGTGCGATATCAAGATAGTCGAGTTTGCGGTTGGCTTCGGGCCTAAGATCAAAAAATGGGTCAAAAACGACATCATATATTCGATCCGCTGGTTTTTTATCGGCGGATTTACGAAGTTCTACGGCGAGGACGAGGATGTTAAAGACAAGCGCGCGTTCAACAACCAGCCCGCGGGGCGCCGCGCGCTGACGATAGCGGCGGGGCCGGTCTTCAACATGGCTTTCGCGTTCCTGTTAGTCATCATAATATTATGCGCGTTCGGGGATTACGTCCCGGTTATCCAAGACACCTGGGAGGGAAGCCCCGCGGAAGCGGCGGGGCTCCGGCCCGGCGACAGGATACTCGAAATGAACGGCGTTAAGTTAGATTTCTGGATGGAGCTTCAAAGCGCGAAGGACGCCGGCAACAACTACGATACGAAAATAACCGTTTTGAGAGACGGAAAAACATACTCATACGATATAATAAACGCGCAGAATCTGAAGAACAACGAAGGCAAAATTTTAGAAGGGAAGTATATCGGGATAGATATAGACGCCCGGCGCGTGAGTTTCGGGTTTTTTCAGGCGATAGCCCTTTCGTTCAAATGGATGTTTCTCGTCGTGAGAGAAACGGTGCTTTTGGTTCTGGGGCTGTTCGCGGGTCGCAACACCGAGAACGTGGGCAGCGTCGTGATGGTGGTTTCCGTTTTGGGGCAGGCGGTGAGGAGCAGCTTTGAAAACGTGCTCCGGATCGGCGTGGCGATCAGCGTCAGCCTCGCGGTCATGAACCTTCTCCCGCTTCCGGCGCTGGACGGAGGACGGCTCGTGTTCATCGGGATAGAAAAGCTGTTCGGGAAACCGGTGCCAAGGAATGTCGAAGGCGTCATACATTTCGTAGGCTTCACGGTGCTGATAATAATCATCGGCCTGCTGGCGTTTCGCGATTTTACGAAGATATTCGGCGGATAGCATGGAACGAAGGAAAACGAGGCGCGTTCCGCTCGGGAGGGCGGCGATAGGGGGGACAAGCCCGGTGCTTGTCCAGTCGATGACAAATACCGACACCGCCGATGCCGAAGCGACTTTGGAGCAGATCGCCCGGCTCGAAGCGGCGGGATGCGAGGCGGTGAGGTGCGCTTTTTACGGAAGCGGATGCGCCGCGCCTTTTAAGCGCATAAAAAACGCGGCGAAAATCCCCGTCATAGCCGACGTGCATTTCGACGCGGAGCTCGCCGTGCTCGCGATCGAGAGCGGCGCAGATAAGGTAAGGATAAATCCCGGAAACATCGGCGGGGAAAGAGAGATCGAAAGGATCGTGCGCTGCGCGAAGGCAAACGGCGCCGCGATACGCATAGGCGTAAACTCCGGCTCGCTTGAAAGGGATCTTTTCGAAAAATACGCGGGGGCGACAGCGGAGGCGCTCGCGCAAAGCGCGATTCGCAGCCTGAGGTTCGTTTATGAACTCGGCTTCTTCGACGTGGTAGTTTCGATTAAAGCCTCGTCGGTGCCGGTATGCGTCGAGGCCAACCGCATTTTCTCGAAACAATGCGACGCTCCGCTGCATATCGGGATAACCGAGGCGGGGACTTACGAAAACGCGCTTATCAAATCGGCGGCCGGGATCGGCGCGCTCCTGCTCGACGGGATCGGCGACACTGTGCGCGTGTCAGTCACGGGAGACCCGGTTCGGGAAATAGCGGCGGCGAAACGCATCCTTCAGGCGGCGGGCGCAAGGAGGTTTTTCCCGGAAGTGATAAGCTGCCCAACCTGCGCGCGCACTAAGATAGACGTTTGCATGCTTGCGGAAAAAGTAGAAAGCATACTCGCGGAGACCGGAAAGGCGGTGACCGCGGCCGTCATGGGCTGCGCGGTCAACGGGCCGGGAGAAGCGAGGCACGCGGACATAGGGATCGCGGGAGGCGCGGGGAAAGCCGTGCTGTTCGCGAACGGGGAGCCTTTAGGCTCCTATCCCGAAGGCGAGATACTGAGCGTTTTTAAGAAGTACGTCGAACAGAATTTTTAGGGGGGAACCGTGCAGAAAAACGCGGAATTTTTTTCGGCGCTCGTAAAAAGCGTCGGAATCGACGAGCGCTTCGGGCTCAAATTCGAAAAGATTCAGCGCGACGTTAAAAAAGGGGAATTCCTTATCCATTTCGAAAGCGCCCTCCTGCCCGCGCAGACCTATCTCGATATCGAAAGATACGTGGTCGAAAAGATAGGCGCGAACACGAAGCTGTTTATGAATTACACGGACCTGCGCGACAAGGAAGAAGAGGACCTGACGGCGCATTTGAAGGAGCTTTGCTGTCGCCTTAAAAAACCTCTCGCGCCTTTCATAACGAAAGCGCATATGCGTTTATCGGAAGACGCGGTCAATATCGATTTCACGGACGATTTCGGCAGGGAATTGTTCATGGCCTCCGGGCTGCCCGAATACCTCGAGGGTTATTTTCTGCGCTGTTTCGGGAAGAGATCGAGGGTCGTAGCCGGCAAAGCCGCCGCGGGGGAGCGCACGGTAAGGCTCCCGGAGGTCCCCGTCATGGAGGCGCCGAAAGGACACAAGGAAGCCGCGCCGCGCAAAAAGGAAGAAACGGGGACGATACACGGAAGCCGCGTAAGCGGCGAAGCGACGCCGATAAAGGACATAAACGAGTCGACCGGAGCGTGCGTGATACGCGGCGCCGTATTGAGCGTGGACTCGTTCAACATCAAAAACGAGGCGCGCGGAAAAAGGTCGGTGATCGTGTTCGGCGTTTCGGACAACACGTCGACGATAACCTGCAAGGCTTTCGTCAGCCGCGACAAGTGCGATCAGATCAAGCAGCGGCTAAAGGACAGGGCGGTTCTCGTCGCGGGGACGGCGGCGTACGACAGCTTCTCTAAGGAAGTCTGCATAAACGTTAAAGGCATCGAAGAGACGGAGGCGCTAAAAAGGCGCGACAACGCGGAGGAAAAACGGGTCGAGCTGCACCTGCATACAAACATGAGCGCGCTCGACGCGGTCGCCGACGAGGTCGAGGTCGTAAAGCGCGCTGCGGAATTCGGGCACGACGCGGTGGCCATTACCGATCACGGCGTGGTGCAGGCGTTCCCGCGCGCGTTCGACGCTTCGAAAAAATACGGGGTCAAGGTCATATACGGCATGGAAGCCTATATGATAAACGACGTCCCGGACGACTACAAAGAAACGTTCGAGGACGAATACGTTGTTTTCGATCTCGAAACGACGGGTTTTTCGCCGTATTCCTGCGGAATAACGGAGATAGGAGCGCTAAGGCTGCGCAACGGTGAAATAATAGACACTTTCAGTACGCTCGTAAACCCCGGATGCCCGATAAGCCCGCAGATAACGCAGACGACGGGTATAACGGAGGAAATGGTGAAAGACGCTCCTTCTATGGGCGAGGCGCTGCGAATGTTCAGGGAATACGCGGGAGACGCGCATCTCGCGGCGCACAACGCCCCGTTCGACCTCGGATTCCTCGAAAAACACGGGAAAGACAACGGGATAGAGTTCGGCAACAAATGCCTCGACACGGTATGGCTTTTCAGGCGCGCGCTCCCGGGGCATAAGTCGTACAGCTTGGGAAGGCTCGCGGAGGATCTGGGTATCTCGTTCAACCACCACCGCGCGCTCGACGACGCGGTCTGCACCGCGAAGATAATGAAGATAAGCATGGACAGGATAGCTTCGCGGCCGCCGCAAAAAGCCCCGGAGGACGAAAAGGAGCTCCCCGTCTTTCACGTGATACTGCTTTGCAGGGATAAAAAAGGGCTTTTCAATCTTTACAGGCTCGTCAGCGAATCGCATATCAACCATTTTTACAGACGCCCCCGGATACCCCGCTCGCTGTTAGTCAAATACCGCGCAGGGCTTATCGTCGGCTC
>Ga0078972_1002155_pt1 | contig 67321 bp, 64 predicted proteins | sample YelNatPaOPGAMG01_FD_67568 | JGI IMG/M metagenome (GOLD analysis project Ga0078972, IMG submission 67568) | Hot spring thermophilic microbial communities from Obsidian Pool, Yellowstone National Park, USA - OP-RAMG-01 (SPADES assembly) (version 2) | ecosystem: Environmental > Aquatic > Thermal...
AGTGAAGAACATCTCCGTTTGTAAAAAGTACTAAAGTGTGTACGCAAAAACAGTACTTCAAAATTTACACACTACCTCTTTTGCAAAAAAAAACATCTTCTTCTTTGTTGACAGTACAGTACTTCTTCACTAACAAACAGTATATCATCATTGACAAACAGTATATCATCATTGACAAACAGTATATCATCATTGTTTGTAAAAAGTACTAAAGTGTGTAAATAAAAACTCTACTTAAAAAGTTTTCCACTATCTCTTCTTCGTATCCCCAATCAAAGAGTGTGATTACACTCTTTATGATATGAATTATGGTCGTTGACTACCACGAACAATGGAAGATAACTTGGAAATTCGATTATCCATGGGGATAATTCCTTCATGGGTGTATTGATGAACTTTAATATTGTCAGTATATACATAACAGTTGTAATTATTGTTTACTAACTTTAGAGTTAGCATGGATTGTTTATTACCACTGATAGTATTGTCAATACCGATTCTTTGTAAATCCAAACCAAATACATGACAGTGATAACCTATCTCATCTGGATCTGTAGCCCCAGTATTGAAATTACGTCCATAGGAATGGTAATCTGATGGAATATCTTCCCATTCCATATCTGTTCCCCGAAGGAAGGAACTTGAAATAATTGGATCACCACTGATATTTTCGTCATCATCGGTTGAGTAGTTACTGTAATTGTTGTAGGTGAGAAAATCACGTCTGATAGCTACCCAGAGTATTGCTCGATAATCAAACACTCCTTCAATCTTCACAGAGAGAGAATTATCCTGTCCGATACCTCCAGTTTTTACTTGCATAAGTTCATTGTGAAACACAATATGTTTATTTTCTAGGGTTTCATTAGTGATAAAGTCCTTTTCATTGGAGCTTATCTTAGCATAATAACCGATAACTTCAGGAGCTTCAAAGAAGAGATTGGCATCAACATCAAAGTGAAACTTATCCTTATGGTCAACAGCTTTACAGTCTTTCCATGTGCCATCATCTTGAAGTTCTTGTAAACGGAGAAGTTCAAATACCTTATTACGAAGGTAGAAATTGTGTACAATCTGTAATTTGTTATCTGGAGATATTTTCAATGCCTTATGATGAGCATTTGCATATGAGAAAGGTAGCGGAAAATTAATAATATATTGCGGAAGTTCAGTAGTCCATCGAGTGAGCTTATTTATCATTCCGATTTTCAATCGGTAACCTTTACGTTCTCCAGATGTCATGTAATTCTGCATGAGAATATCCATTCCAATAGATGTAATGGGTTCCGAGAGCTTCTTCACACCTTGCATTATCTCACCTGATATAATCAGATTGTGACCGAGGTTATGACACCAAGCCATACGGTACCGATGTCGATATTCTTCTTTGATAGATCCATGTGGAATTTTCTGTCGAAAATTAGCTGCCATCAGAAGATCAGAGGTAGTATCTACAGAGAATGTCAAGTTTGATCCGTTACGAACACAGTCAAGTTTTCGTTGATATCGCCGTAAAGGGGGTATTTTATCAAAGCCATTGTTGGTACTACATTCATCTCGATAAATAATTGGATCTACTTGACCTTCAGCAATATACCGCTGAAGAAGACTTGGAGTATCAAGATCATCTGATGCTATTTCACTGATTTCTTTTGTGCTCATTTGGTATATTTCGACTCATGTTTAGATTCTTCTCCTCGATTAAAATGAAAAAATAATCCATACTTTGTGATCTAAACATACAACAAATCATACAAAACTATGGCTACTGAAGAACATATTGAAGAGCACCTTTCAGGTAAAGATTTGAAGAGCTTTCATCGAGCTCAGAGTGTTGATGTTGTCAATGCTACATCTGAACTTTTTGAATTGTGTCGTTTAATGATCAAAAATAGTGGCAAACCTTTAACCGGATCTAATGTCACTCTTGATTTCAAGACACTTGAGCAATTGCAACAGGACAATGTAAAAGCATTACGTTCTGTATTCCGCAATGCTTTTACTTCAACCCGTCAACATGTTAAAGGTTCCAACCCTGATGAACATAAGGCACCACAAGGTTTTGCTATTCCTGTTCGTTTCAGCGATAAGATCATTGAATGGTTGAATGACCCTCGAACGGATTTAACACCTGAAAACTTTGTTTACGAACACAAGACTGTGGATGAAAATGGTGATAGTGTTGTGGAACAACTTCAAGTAGATTCCTTAAATCAATACCTTATGCTTGGCAGTGACAAAGTCTTTGAACATGATGGAATTGAGTATCCATTGACAAACATCTCTACATTGGGTATGATTACAAGCATTCTTACCTTGTATATCACTCGCAAAGGACTTCGAGGTGTTCCAGATCCCAAGGATCCAAAGAAGGTTATTAAAACCTTCTGGACATTGGATGACAATCTCAACGATCACTTTGGGGATATTATTGCCAATATCCGTGAACAGGATTCAAAGAAACCCAAGAAGATTAAAATGCGCAAGGGTAAAGTTGTTGATGAAGTTGTTCCTCCATCTGATAATGCTATCCCATCAAGCATGGTAATGAGAATTGCTTCAAATCTTCGAGATCCCAACGCATCTGAATATTCAGCTATCTATAAACTTCCTCAGATCGTAAGACTAGTAGCCGAAGATCAAAACATTGTATCTGCTGCCAATAAATACTGTAAAACACTCAATAAGTAAATATAAATACCTCTTGCGAGTAATCACTCGCAAGTTTGGATTTTTTTTCACGTATTTTTTTCTGCATCTATAAAAATGGCAAGTCCTCTTGAATCTCTCGCTCCAAGTACTACTTTTACAAGTGTCGAAACTGACGTAACTGTTGTTAAGAACACATCAGGTGTCAAAGGGTATGGTTCTTACGTTGCAGTTTTCTGGGTTATCTGGTTGTTCTTAGCTCCCCTGTTCGTTTACTGGCTTTTCTTCTCATTCCCCTTCCCCTGGTTGTTGACTCCATGCCCGTATTATTCGGCATTAGCACAACCTGGTGCGCAGGCTAAATGTGAAGTTGATAAGGGTCGTTTGTTCTTCTTCAGCTGGATTGTTGGCTGGCTTCTTGTTTTGATCTTTTGGGCAATCAGTCGATTGTGTTAATTTTTTCTAGTGTTAATAAATGAGAACACGCAGTGGCGGCGGAAATGTTAATGTTGGAAATCGTGTGAATGTAAATGCTAGTCACCATGGTGACTAGCATCGAGAATATCCATATATAGGTGGAGCAGCATTAATTGGAACTGCAGCGGTTTTAGCTTCTAGTGCGTCTAATAACAATACTTCAACTCAAGTAGTGTATCCGTATCCGCAAGTTGTAACACTTGAAGAATAATTTTTCTGGCAGTTAAAAACATGAATCCTTATACAAACAACACATCAGCTATCGGCGGCGCAGCCTTTGGTGGTTTAACTGGTGCAGCATTAGGTGGTTTAGTTGCAGGTCCAGTAGGTTTATTACTTGGTGGGACTTTGGGAGCTCTTGGCGGTTCAGCAATCGGTTCGGAACGAGATGACCAAAGGAATTCATATCCGTATCCTTACCAATATCCGTATCCTTACCAATATTCCTATTAACAGACATACTTTAAACCTATACCACAAACAAATCCACTAATATGTAAAATACTAACACCAACATCATTGTGATATCTTTCCAATATATAGGATATTATCAACTGGCTAATGACTAACCAGTTACAGAAGTAATATCCATAAAGACTATACACAACTGTTGAAATACCTAACACACCGAATGCGGTATGTTTGAAGAAACAGTGCCACCAAATTCCTTGCACTACTACTCCACATATGTATGCTGTTAAGGTTATTTTAGCATCTGCATATGGATACAATAAAAGCAACATCATCATGTTGATTATGAAATGTTGATTATTTGCATGACATATGGGTGCAAATATTAACTCTGCAATGGACAGACGATGGCCTGTCCACACAACTGCAGAACCCATAACGAGATGGCTCCACGCACATGCCCAAAGTAATCCAAGCATTAGATGATTGCAATACCCTTTGCAAAACGAGGCACTCCATATTCACTCAATTCCTGATATTTATATTTAAGTTTACGACCTAGATACTGTTCTCGATTATCATAATGTTCAGCTCGCTGTTTAAAGTCACCACATGGTTGAACAGCAAATTCATTACCTCGAGGATCTCTAACTAACCACATGACCATTCCCTTCTGTGTTCCTGTAGCCTCCTGAGCTCCAATAATTTCACCCTCTTCGTCATAGAACTTCTTTACCTTTAACAAGCCCTTGGTTCGCCCAAATACATATTCCTGTTCACACTTACGAAGCATTACACCTTCATAACCATCATTTGTGAATTCATCCAGGTATGTTAAAATATCCTCATAGGATTCAGCAACATGAGTTGGAACAATACACAGTGGTGCTTCAATATCAATGTTGTCGATCAATGCCATGCGAGATGCATAATCACTGTTCGGATCGTGAGGGTTAAAGATATCAAAAATATGATATTCGATAACACCTTCATCTGGGTGTACATCTGTGCTTCTACGCACACGTTCACTAATCTTACTAAAGGTCATTCCATGCGTATATAACTCCCCATCTAAAATCACACCTTCTGGTAATTGGTTGAGCAGTTTCTGAATACTTTCTTTAATATGCTCCAGGAACATAATCTTGGTTGTATGTCTGGACTGACACTTCAATGTATTACCATCTAGCTTCGATACCATCCGTTCACCATCTAATTTAGGCTGGACATAACATGGGTATTCTATTTCCTTAACTGTATTGTATTCATATGCTAACATGGGTTCAAAAAGTCTACCATTTGGAGCTACATACAATTGACGACTATCCTGCTCTTTTAATGTTTCCATTACCTGTTTGCGTAACTCCAATGACCATGGTGGTTCCTGATCAATAAACAGATATACCCGTTGATAACCATCATACAGTTTCTCTCTCCATCGAGTATGACCATCAACCATTGCCTGATCCAGAAAGGTATTCTTTGATTTACACACTATTGGTGCTGTTACTGTTCGCATCTTACCTCCGTGACAGCCAAGTGTCATATAAAGACACTTATTCTTATCATCATACTCAACTACCCATGTGTGTAATTTATTCCTAGCATCTATCTTTCCCAGGGTTGGCCACGTTAAACGCATTTTAAAAAAATAAGTCCTAAATCCATAAACAATTTAATCAAATGGAAACAGATGTTTTTGGTAAAAATATTTCCATTGAAGATGCAGTGAAAAATCTCCCATCTGGTAGCTATAAACCAAAACCAGTTAGCTCACCAGAACCAGAAAAACCTATTAAAGTCACTATTACATCTCAAAGAAACAAACCTTTGATATCTCCAATGCCTGTTAAAAAACCAACAACTCCAATAGCCGATGAACATCAACCACCAACTACCAACTGGAAACCAACTCAAAATCGAATTATTATCAAACGACCAGACAGTAATTCAAAAAGCAGTACACCTCCTACAAGTCAAAAAACATCACAATTAAATTCCCCAGTTGAAAATCCAAGAACATCCAATATCTCTGAAGGACGCAAGTCAGCCACACAAGGATCACCAGAAGGACGCAAGTCAGCCACTCAAGGATCACCAGAAGGACGCAAGTCAGCCACTCAAGGATCACCAGAAGGACGCAAGTCAGCCACTCAAGGATCACCAGAAGGACGCAAGTCAGCTACCGTCAGTAATGATGATGATGTTGATGTTGGTAAGTTATCTCAACACGTGACTCCGGTTGACACACATAATCAAACTCCACGACCAGAATCAAGATTTGGAAGTAGATCGTTTATCGATAAACCGCTATTACGATCAAAGTCAGCAACACCACCTGTAACAACTAATATTAAGAATAGACCTGGAACCACCATTGGTGATTATCGAATAGCAGGTAGACAGATAAAATCACCGGACATTTTAACTGACAAAGAATACAAGGATACATTCAAACGAGAGTCACAACGAGAGTCACAACGAGAGTCACAACGAGAGTCACAACGAGAGTCACAACGAGAGTCACAACGAGAGTCACAACGAGAGTCACAACGAGAATCACAACGAGAGTCACAACGAGAGTCACAACAGAACACTCAGTATGTTCCTCAACAAACACTTCAGTCTGTATATCAGCCGGAACAGTATGACCCACGGTTAATCACATTAACCAATGATATTAACATGATCATTCATAAGAATCCAAATGTGAAATTGATACATCCATCCACACTTGGAATTGCTAATTATGATCAGTTGGTGGATTATTATCAGCGATATATGTATCGTCCAGTACAGGTAGCAAAGAAGAAGAAGTTGTGTATACGATGGTATGTGTTTGCTTCTGCAGTTGCAGAGGCATGGTTAACAAAAATAATAGGTATTAATGCGATGGGATTTATCGAGGATCAAATCGATATGATCAATGATGATGATGAGTTAATGTATGAAATTGCAGATGAGATTACACCTAAGGATGGTGGTGGTAAGGGGTCACCATTAAATAAGCTTGCGTGGAATTTCTTTGGTGGTTTAACATTGGTATCGGGAATTAATCTGATAACATATTTCGCGAGATCATATTTACCTGGCACTCCCGAGACGTTGATTCAATCCGGAAATGGGTTGATAAAGAGATTATTACGTAATGGTGATGAGTTTGAGAATGATCCGTTGTTAAATACATTTGTACGGTTTTTTAATGGTGTTAAGGATGTGAATCCGTCAAGTATAACAAATATGTTCAACCAGTTGGTAAATCAGACTAATAACGTTAAAAACGCATCTGGAACTCAAACCACGTATCATTTGTAAAAAATTACGCGGTATCAAAAATGGATTACTGTAAAGAACTTGTTCTTAAGGAAATGTCAAACATGATAACCAATACCAAAGATACAATCTCTTGGCATGAAGCTGTTCGAAAACACCCTAATGATCTTGATATGATTACAGGGTTATTTTGGAAACAGATGGTTAACATGGGAAGTAAATTTCCGATTGCTAAAGATGAGCTAAAGAAATTATTGCGCGAAGCTCATGTTATCAAAAACAAGGTATACGTAATTCAGAACAAGTTTGCCATGAAGATTGTTAAAAACACGCGGATTCGAGATGATGCTATACATGAAGGTGCAGTTGGTTTCACCTTAAATCGATTAAGATCGAAACTTCCCACTCCTGGGATTGTATATACAATGGGTGTTTTTAAAGCACCGGTTATTCTTACCCGAGATATGCCTGATATTCCAGAGGAGTTCTCAGCTAATCGTAATTACCACTACATTGCAACGGAGTATATTAACGGTCCTCACTTGGCAGAATATCGAGATGAATGTACATTGACAGATTTAATGCGTGCTTATATACAGGTATTCTTCACCTTGCGAATGCTGTATGAGGAGTGTGGATTTACCCATTATGATCTACATGGTGGAAATGTAGTTATCCTGGAACGAAATAGGAATGAAACAATTAACTATCCATGGGGAACAGTATATTCAAACTTCTATGCTATTGTTATTGATACGGGACGGTCATATATCAAGACCAAGGATGATAAAATAGTTACTTATATCAATCAGCGCGCAAATATTCTGGGAGTTCCCCATGAGTTTTACGACATCTTTTACTTACTTACCCGAACATTACCTTCAAAGTATCACAATCACAATGATGTGAAGATGTTGTTACGATTTTTTGGCTTGACCAGGTTTGATTCAGTACCTAATGATGATATCAAACTTATCATTAATAATAAGTTTGATTGGAACAGGTTTGTGGAGTTATTATATACTCTTGATAGCACTAAGAAATGTCTAAATCGTAATGCAATAAAAATACCACAGGCGGTGACGCCTGTGGTTCAGAAGCCTCTACCAATAGATCCTAATTTTGAACAGCTATGTGATTATTTGAATACAGTCTCGAAGACATTCGAACTCCGACGGGATATTATCGAAAACATTGACAAGGACAATCATCGCTTGAGCACGATCAATAATTTAATTAGTAATGCTACCTTCTCGACTCCATGTAAATGTCAAGTAAATACAGACAAGATTACAGAATCCAAACATGATATTCTCATTTCCAAACTTCAGGAACTCGTAAACCGAACCAAGAGTAATGAACTAATGCCCACATTAATATTATTACAGGCATATTATCAAAATCGTGTAGATACCTGGATTGGGTTTCTGAAAAAATGGTTTAATGGTTAAATGTCAAATAATAAGTGTGAAATTTCACACTTAACAACTTATAAAATCTGTATTCATAAATGTATGATGAGGAGTCCCACTCCCATGTTCATCATCATGATAATTCCCATGTGCCATGTGAGTTGTGTGACCATAACCCAGTGTGGATTAAATGGTTATATATTATTGCGATAACAGTGTGGACGTTATTAATTCTTTACATAGGTATTGACTGCAACAGCTGGTTGGAATGGTTAGTTATCTTAACCCCGTATGTGCTGTTCCTGGTTGCACTGGCTACAGCTGGAAAACTGTCTCCATATGCTGAAAAATGGGCATACCGTTCCAATACAGTTGGTAATCTGATGATTGTTATCTTTCCAATTCTTGTGTGGGCAGCAGCTCGGGTAGATCGCACACAACATTTCCTGTTAATAGTCGTGTTAGCTACAGGTATTGCTATTATCTCCATGGTGGACTTCTGGGTGCCCGAACGCTGGCTGGGAATTGTGAAACATTTCCGATCAATAACTCAGACCATGTCTGTAGCTTTAACTATTCTGGCGTTGATAAGTTATTATCATGATCAAAAGGAGGGTTTATTAGATGACAGTGATTCAAAACCCAAGAAAAAGAAACAAGTCATTAAAAATGATGACATTATTCTATTTGTTCATTAACATCTCCACATGTAGAGGTAGTATTATTGGTTGGGTTTAACACAACCACACCCATATTTAAATATGTAGCATATAACAACCATAGGACTACAGGTAACAATAACGCACCTGCAATTGGATTGTTGGCATATGCGCTCAATGTCCAAAATTGGTAAATGGATGTGAATAATAGCAACAGGATAACAATTAAACCACCTTTAATATTCCTCATGTAGAAGAAAACATATGACCACAACGCTATTAAGATAGCGATAAGTGTGAAGTTGATAATAATCCATCCACGAACAGGAGTGTCAAACTGGGATTCATATCCGAAATATGTGCTCAGAATTAACAAGGTATACATTATCGGCCATATGATTCCAAACAGCCATTCTGGAGGTGTTCCAACTGGTTTGCGTAAAGACGGATACCATCCGATTACTCCTGGAATAGTCACTGCCGAGCTAAATAAGCCTGCAATAACAATAACTATTAAAATCCAAAGGAAACTATTGAGCATTTAATTCAATGCGAAAATATTTGTATCTTTCTGTAAATTTTAAGATGTAAAAACGATGTAAACATTTAAGACATCTAAGCTTGATGGAAACAAATTAAATGCTTTTAAAAAGAAAGGGCTTCGATCTCACTAAGATCGTTGACGAAACTACTATCAACACTCCCGATGTGATCACAGGTAAATATCAACTTGATTATGATATTATCTATGGTGATTTCATTGTGCGTAACAAGTTAAAACGGGATGTTAAAAAAGCGCAAGAGCTTCAGGCAGATGCTGAAAAAATGCGAGCAAAGGCCACAAAAGTGGAAAGGAGAGTGGAAAAAATAGCCCTGGAAAACGAAGCTACACGGTTAGAAAAAGAAGCTACTGAACTTATTAACAACAACACTACATACCCTTCCTTGGCAGAACCACTAATTGTGGAATATCGTAAATGCTCACGACCACGAGCTGTAAAAGTTGGGGAGAGTTTACCATATTCAGATACAGACATACACAGAATAAATATTATTGAACAGTGGCTTCAAATAGCCAAACGATATATTACCGTTCATCTAACTCGTGAAATTTCAGTAGTTAATTACTGTGTTGATTGTAATTGTAGTTTGGAAAAGACAGATAGAGGTACAGATCTTATATGTCCATCCTGTAATATGACTGTTAGTGCACCTATTGAAACTATCGTAGGTGAAAGTGCTACCAAGGCCAAGAAGAAGAATTATGAAATTGTGGAGAATATTCGAAAGATCTTCCACCGGATTCAAGGGATTGGAGATATCAAAATACCTATGGATAAAATATCTGCCTGCTTTGATGAACATCTCGCGTCAATGCGTGAGATGTCAAAACCCGTCACTAAAGACAATATGACCAAAGCATACATTATCAAGCTACTTAAACAATATAATTTTGAAGAGTATTATTCCGATATGAACTATATTGCACATAAATACCTTGGTTTACCCTTACCTAATTATATGGCATATGAGGAAGCCGTCATTGACAAACGGACTACAGCGTTTGTAAAAATCTATCCACAGATCCCAAAAGAACTTAATTCCATCATCAATGGACAGTATTTGATCTTCAAGTTTCTACATCAGGAAAAGGTTCCCGTAAAACTGGAAGACTTCAAGATGACAAATGGAGATGAAGCATTGAAAGAGTATGAAAGAATTTTTAAGGAAGCATGTATACTCCTAGGAGGTACAGATGCTGGTTGGGAATTTGTATCTCACTTCTAAAATTGATTTAGTAATATATTTCTTACGGTGAAAAATAACCGTATTCTAACACCGTTTTAATCACAGTATGACTTCAAAGTATATCACTATTGATGCAAAGGATTTCGATCCAAACAAGTTACATATGAACATCATTGATTTCAAGAAGATTGACCTTTCAGATGAATCTGACAAGAAATCCTTCGGTAAGAAGGATAATGGAACCACATATGGAAGTGGAACATTGATTTATGATGGAGTGGAACATTGGTCAGTGGTTGAACCTGAATGTTATACCTATGGTTTGATTGTTCAAAAGATCAGTGGCAAACGTGGTCTTCTTACTCAATTAAAGGAAGATTCATATAATTATCGCTTCCGTAAAGATCTCACCGAAAGAGTCGCAAAATTAGCGTGTGAACAGGCACGAGCATTTAAGAAAACACCTGAGATGATCACCACGCTGTTGAAGCCACTCATCAACCCACCTGATGACTCCAAAAACTATGCAGATGCCACCACGTTCATTAACATCAAACCATTCACGCGATTCTACACCGCTGTTAAGAAAGATGGAACTCTAATCGATACTGAAAAGGGTGAAACTGGTATTCCCATGACAGATGTGGAAATTCAAAAACTCTTAAGTAAGAAAACCCGCTTCTGGTTTATTCCCAAGAATAGAATTACATACTTGTACAGTAATGGTAATAACATTACCATTCAAATGTATGCAACTGAAATTACAGTTCTCAGTGTGGAAACCATGCAACAAACCCAGACCATTACACCTCAACTTGTTGATTCGATGACAAACTTCTACGCACGAAATCCAGATGCATTAAAGAAACTATTAGAGAATCTACAAAAGATTGCCACTGATACCTCAGATGTACAGTCACCAGAAGAGCGAGAAGAACAACCCGAAGAGTCAGAGGAACAAGAAGAAGAACAACCCGAAGAAGAACAACCCGAAGAACCGGTAAAATTAGCTGTCAAGAATTCATACGCAGGTAAGGCATTCCAATCTCTAAAACGCAAGTAAGTGATTTTGATGTTAAAGGGTCAATTGACCCTTTAATTCTTTTTGTTTTATTCCGGATTGGACATTTTTTCCATTAATTCTTGAAGCTGTTCGGTAGGAAGCTGTTTAAGTTTCTCAACCAGTGTTAATGTTTGTGTGTCTTCTGAACTACTGGAACCACTATTGTCAATAAGTTTACTGACTGATGAATTCAAGAGTTCAATATCCTCTTTTAACTCAGATTGATCCATAAGTGTCTTGAAGACATCTCCGAAATCACCGGTGTTAACCTTGTCCTCTAACTCTGGTGCAAATTCAAACCCTTTGGTCTTCATTACATTCATTACATCCTTAACTGTATCTTTAACACCTCCAAGTCGTTTGGAAACTTCTGGGTTAGTAACCACATCTTGCAATAGAGATGTAATATCCTTTTCACCCTTCGTAACTTTTTCAAGTCCCTTCGTGATTTCAGGCATGGCTACCTGACCGGCTTCAGCTAACTCAGTGAGATTCCCCATAATCTTGTTCAAATTATCAGATGTGGTCAAGGATGCAACCTGATCTACTAACGGTAAATACTTTTTGGGAACTGTTTTTCGAGCCGTATCTAACAGCCCACTAGCAATAGATGAGATATCAAAATTGTTGTTGTCGGTCTTCCCACGAAGCTCATTTTCAATAATCTTGATCTTTCGCATCAAGTTATCATCAGGTTTCAACAAATTAAAAATACGGTACAGATGTAGAAGAATAATATTTGGATATAAAGGTGTCAGGGGTTTGCTTATCATCTTGTATGAATTCGAAGCATATATTTTTGCCTTCCGATAAACCTCAGTAAATGGAAGGAATGCACCTGCCTTACCAGTTCCAAACATGATCTTAACCTCCTTCTCCTTATTGTTCAACCAACTTCCACGTTCAGTTTCTGTAAGAATACTTGCATAATTTTCATCAAAGATCTTCACGAACAATTCCTCATGTTTGGATCTAATCGTTCGATTGTATGCATCTACATACTTACAGATAGGTGCATTAAGCTTAATATCTGTTTCAGTCACAGCTTTCATAGCATCTGTAAGTTTAACGAATTCATCATGAAAAGTAACCTCACTGTCGTTGGACATTTCTTTCAAATACTTATGTTTTTAGGCAATGGGTTCACCGACTTGATACAAGCCTACAGATTGATTATTTACTGCCTGTTGTGGAACATTGCTTAAATTTGGTGTAGACCCAGGCGCACGGTTTACATATTGTTGGCATTGAGGAGGCATAGTTCCCGGATATGCACCAGGAGGAATAGCACCAGGGGGAGGAGGCATAGTTCCCGGATATGCACCAGGGGGAATAGCACCAGGGGGAGGAGGCATACCACCCTGATGATACACACCAGGAGGCACACCACCCGGAGGCACACCACCCGGAGGCACACCACCCGGAGGCACACCACCCGGAGGCACACCACCCGGAGATGAAGGTGTGGATGATTTACCAGTATACATCATTGCGAATATTGACCAGATCATAATAATAATCAATAGAATTAACAGGAACACATTTAAAAACAATAGAGCATTTTGTTGTCCACTAGTTAACACCACACCATTACGCAACTGTACTGTATAATAAACAGTTACAGATGTGAAGATAATTCCAAGAATTGCGATGATAAGCACCATCACCACAAATGTAAAACTACTTGCCATTTATGATGAGAAAAAAATACATATGAGACGAGAAATGGTGGATAGTATTAATTGAACCTTCACCAATGGTTTAACGAATACCTTCATATAATTTCCTTTTCTTTTACATACATGTATATTATGTATAATTGTAACCTTTTGATGTTAAGTAACTATTGCTTCATCAAAAATAATTTCGTATTTTCCCTAAAAACTTGAAATTAGTAATGGTATTATGTTTATATATTTCTTTACTCAAAGAATTGATTATAAAATTGCAGGTGCCAGATCTAAACATAACAACAATAACATAAAATGGCATCAGCAAAACCTGCACCTATCAACAGAGTTCCCATCGGTAAGTCTCAACCTACACCGGTTAGACCAGCCGCTCAATCTGTTATTAAACCTGTTTCCAAACCTGATGTGGTTACAAAAACTGAAACACCTGTAAAACCAAAGGTTGAACCTGTGGTGAAACCTGATGTGTCAAAGGCAAAAGTGACTAAGCCAGAGGTGAAACCTCCGGTTAGCACCTCAAAACCTAAATCCAGTAAGAAGACTTTGGGAGATGTTTACAGATCATGTGTGGAACATAACAAATATTACAAATTACCTGATTTTACCCAGAATCCTCTCTCATTGTCAGGTGCGATGAATCATTTGAAGAAAGAGAAGAATGTGGATTTGTTATACCATGGATTGCTTCGTTGTGTCGGCACTGATAAAGCCATTCAGGAGTTTGTGGATAATCCTGAAAACATTGATGCATTGATCAATGCGGGTATGACTGATGTTGTGTCGGAACTTAACAATAGCAAATGGGTGGTTAACCGAGAAGTTCTCGAGGAGTATCGAAATGTTCCCGATTCTTGGATTTACAAGGAACTGATGGCTAACAAACAGGTTAATATGAAACCGGTTAAGAGTGTTGACGATCATTGTAGTGAAGTGTCAGCGTATTTGGAAGCTATCAAAGCCAGTCGTAGTAAAACAGCCATTAAGAAAGATCCGGTAACAGGTTTACGACTTAAAGTGGAAGAAGCGGGTAAAATTAACAAGGTTTTGGATGTGTCCAAGTTCGTCAAGGATAAACTTTCTGGATATAAGGCATGTGACGCTCCAAAGGAAGGCGGTCGATCACGTCGTTCTCGTATCGTCTCCTACCCTATCTGTTCTGACAATCCAGATACCTTAGCTGATTTCTTGTCGGCAATGGGGTTGTCTGAAGAACAGGTAGCATCTGTGGTTGCAGAATGGTCGCCTAACAATGCTTAAGCATACATTCAAATGTGGGTAATCACCCACATTGGTTGAAAGATTTAAACCTGATTGACATAGTGGAGAATAATTTGTTGCAATTGCGGATCAAGTTTGACGAAATTGAGAGTGACACCTTTACCACCTGGCATATTTTTTACCACATCTGGTGGTGGTTTTTGTTTGTAGAAGTATTCCACCAGATGATACAGAGTGTTCTGTTGATCAGGTGTTAGTTTACAGATAAATCCCCAATATTTGTCAAAGTCGGGAAAGGAGATTGGCTCTTGCTGCGCCCGTTCAGTCAATTGACTGAATAGTGGAAAACTGGGTGTTTTCTTCATTTTTGAGGTTATCATTTGGTTGTTTATTTTTTCAATTGGAGTTGTTACAAAATCCAATTCTTCACAGCTGAATATGTCATTGAACCTGAATATGTTTCAGAAGGAATAATTCCAGGTATTTTCTGTTGTTTTGTCTCATCACAGATATCGAAATACTTAATATAATCCCGGTGTTTAACACGTAAAATAGTAGGTACTGTTGATACATTGCTGAAGGCTTCCATCATTGAATATACAGTATTATCAGCTGGATCACGTCCAACTATTTGCTGTCGGAGATACACTCGCTGTGAAATATCCTTGTCAAGACAGATTTTATCCCACTCAACCTTAAATTTATCACAACCTGGACATCCATACTTACCAATAAAGATAATGATATCAGCCATTTTTCAACTGCGCAAATTTTGGTTTAGGTTATTTAAATTCATACTTCATTCCCGGATAACACATGATATTGTATCTCATATACCCCTGAGAGATCTCTGAAGGTGTAATACGTTCAGGATCAACTACATATGTTAATGAAGCTCGATATTCAGTATCTTCAGGTGTTTCATTCACTCCTTGTTCTATTTCCCACTTTTTTGTTGTCGGTTTGAGTGTAGGCTTCTCAGGTTGAACAGAGATAAGCCCTTTTAGAATATTCTTGTTACTTATAACATTCGCCATTTTAATTACCGGAAAAGGTATTTTAATTATAAAAATTCATTTTATGAATTTTTATGTAAAGTGAATAATTATATAATAATATTGTAAGTGGTTCAGTATCGATAGACACCTTTTCTATCTTTTTTCTCACAGGGTCTAAATAAAAAAATCCATTAAGAAACCAAATGTCTGAAAGCAGTGGATCTTCACTCTTCAATGTCACTACGATACTTGCTGGTGTATCTATTTTGGTGACCATTTCAGCAAGTATTTACCTATATCGAAATAACCTTGAGCTTCAACGAATAATCGATACTAATAATAACATTATTTTACAGGATATTAACAAACGGGTCTTGGATGAAAATCGGGCAAGGACAGATGCGATAAACGAAGTAACTAAAAAGGTAGATAGTCTCCGAAGTATTACTAATCGAACAAACACCCATATTAACAATGTTAAAGGAAGTGTCAATGAATTGGATGTGAACATCAACAAGCTTTTTGATATCATCAACGATCAGTCTGAAAAAATAACTGAACTCACGGAGCGTCTGGAAACATTACAGGATGATTTCGATGAGTTAAAATTGTGTCTACCTGAGGATTACCTTCCGGCACCTAAGCTTTCTCCCAAGAAGAAACAGGCATCCAAGAAAGTACCGCCAAAAGCGCCACAGTTTAAGAAGTCAACTGTTAAGAAACCTAACAATAACAATAAGAAACCTAACTCAACATTAATCAACGAAGACAACAATGAGACTTATGACAATACCTTGGATGATGAAATTGATGAGTTCAACTCCAGCTAAGAGGTAATTTGATATCCAGTTGATGATGCACCAGTAGCGTTGTTAACCACCACATTGGTTCCATCTCCAGGAACACATGTGTATCCACCATAAAGTAATGAATTGGATCCATATCGAATGTTACGCACAGCCGCATCTCGAATTAAGGTTGCTGCATTAATACTGTAACTGTTAGCGCCCCGTGGATTAATAACTGAGGAGATATCTACCGCTCTAGAATTCTTTCCATTATCCATTGTTTTGGAATATAATTGGTAATCGCCAATTACAGTCCCAGATGGGCATGACATGATTAACTCCTCGTTTCGATTGCTGGTGTTAACAACCAGTGGCCGAATAGTTCCGGTAGCAAATGACATACCTGGAACTTGCTCTTGAAGTTGAACTTGCTCCACTGGACATTCAGGGCACACTGGACATTCAGGGCACGCTGGACATTTAGCTTCAAGACTGGTTTTACATGTAGCTAATGAATTACGTGTATAAATGAAGAGACCAATGAAAACAGCCGTCAAGATAATGAAAACCACAGTCAAGATAATGAAAACCACAGATGTCGTGTCAAGAGATGGTTTACTACTTTGGGGTGTTCCAGTTGTGGGTACACCATAAGAAACAGGTTCATTTACTAAATATGGATTTGTTGGTATGTAGCTGTATCCCTCGTTCATTTTTTATAGTCTAAACTTATTTGACAACTAAAAAAAAATGAGTAACATCCACGTATTGATTGCACATTCCGCATTGCGTGACCAGATTGTCTTGGCGTTAGATGAAATCGAAAACATTCTCAGTGATATACCTTTTATCACCATGGTTATCGATACTATAAAAGCACAAATACCGAAAACCATTTCTAAGGAAATGGCAGTGGACTTGTCAAAAATGGATGTTAAAACACGCTCTCGAGATCAGCTATTTGCTACTATCGAACGTCTACAAAGTATTCTCATGCCTAACACTCCGGTATTATCAAAAAAGTGGCATGAATCCATTAAGATATCAGATGTCAACATCGATATTATATATGAATTCATGGAAACCGTCATCGAATTATCCACTAATTATGTTGAAAAATTAAACGAGCACTAAACATATTTTTCTCCGTAAAAAAATGCAAACAGATCCCAAAGTTGTAGGTCCTGGATGGTGGAGTTTTTTACTCATGTCTGCCTTGGAATCATACCAACGGCATGATCTGCATCCGTTTCACATGGCTATTGATATTACCAAAAAGCATTTCCCATGTGATAACTGTCGAAACAACTTCTTGAAGGAGTTACAGAGTGTTAAATATGAACTCTTCACAGATGTAATGACACTCAGTAGTCGCAGTCCTGTTAGATGTGTATTTCTGTTGCATAACAATGTACGCCGACGCTTACACCAACCTGAAATGTCATGGGATGAACTCCTTCGAGATATTGAGAAGCGATGTACAACCTGTTCACTTGATGATGTCAAATCCCATTCCACACCGGTTCAATCTGTTTATCGCCGGGGTCCACCTGGTTATTATCGTCGTAATTAAACATAAGAATCAAGATATAAAATGTTGGATAAACCTTTAAAAGACTGGCTTTCTGATTACGAAACCGAGATAGCTTCCTTATACGAAATGACTCAAATCGGTGATAAGTATGCAGGTGATATTAATAGTTTTGTGAAGTTTATTGTAAAGTATACTTCCAGCGCACCCAAGGTGTAATCGCATCATTGATTTTAGTAACAATTGTTACTAAACTTATAATCTCAATAATAAATGTCCGATAAAGACAGTGACACCGACTATTCCGACGATGGCTTTGTCATCTATGAAGATGCAGATCCCTTTACCGTAGATGAATGGAAATTTGAGGATTTTATCTTCAACCTTGCATGTGATGTGGTTGAAAAAGGTCGCAGTTTCGGTCTCCTAGACGATCCAAACTCAGTAACAGGTCTAATCCATTGGTTGAAGCGAACTTTCAATATCAATAATATTTCAGCCACATATTTAAACAAATATCAATCCCCTTCCTTGGAAAATTAAGTCTTTTGCTATAAGCAATTTTTTTTTCTGCTGACATAAAATGGGTAAGAGCAATCGAAAGCATAAGAAAGGTTGTGGTTGTGATAAATGCACCTCCACTTCATCTTCCTCTTCTTCCTCCACTTACTATTGCAAAAATTGTAAAACAGAGTCCAGTTCCAGCACATGCTCCAAATGTAAGAGCGAATGCACATCCACCACTAGTTCATCCAGTTATTATTGTAAGAAATGTAAAACAGAGTCCAGTTCCAGCACATGCTCCAAATGTAAATGTGAATGCTCCTCATCTTCATCATCCTCAACTCCTCCCTGTGAAGATTTGAGTGATTGCAAGAAGGTGTGCTTTGGACATTGGGGTTCACCCCGCTGTAAAGCATGTCATAATTTGAAGAATTATGACGAGTGTGATTATGAGAAAATTCCCACTGGTTCGATTTGGTTTGCGTGGCAGTTTGACCCCTATGGTGTGGTTCGTTCACTTTCCCTAAAGGAATGCTGGAATCGTTGTGGTATTATTGTCAAACTTAAGAGTGACCGTGTTAAATGTGTTGATGAATCTGACAGCTGTGGTTGTCGCAGCAAAGAATGTAAGAAGTGCTACACAGTCACCACATGTGTGCTTTCAGTCTGGCATGGAGGTCGAGTTAGTTTGGTTCCCTTGAAGGAGCTGGCTTATGACAAGACTATCCGTCGCATGGGAGTTCGCACTTTGAAAGCCACATGCAACAAGTGCACTGATGCTAAACGTGCACGCTTAATCTCATGTCTGGTTAAGGAATATCTCGGTTTTAACTTTGAACGTGACGGTGCAGCCCGCATTCGAGACCTGTTCAACATGAATGTTATTAATCCCAACTTTGATTCACTCACTGATACCAAGTTGGTGTATACCATTCTGTTCAAAGCGGGGCTTCTTAAAGACAATGAGTGCTGTGGTGAGTCATCCCTGTGCTGCACTGAATTCTCATCTGGTGGTTCCACCAAGTTAACGTGTGAATCCACCCCATGCAGTTCCACATGTTGCACATCCACCACTGAATGTCCCAAGTGTGAGATTGACTGTGCCAAAGCCTCTCAAGCTACTCTCACTGATTTCCTGTATGACAAGGGCGGTGACTGCGGCTGCTTGGATTTACGTTGGTTTAACCTGTTGGCTGAGGTCTGGACTGATTGCAGTACCTACGGTCATGATGAAGCAGTCGACAAAGCCTTCCAACGTCTAGGTTGTGACTTATTGGTAGATTTGCGAAAGATTGCCGGCTGCTGGGCTGCTGGTCGTGACAAGCCCTGTGTGAAGCAATGTCGGGAATGCAACAAACCCCGAGGTTACTTCCCCACACAGAATTGCAGTAAATGCTGCGGGCATTCTTCATCCTCCTCAATCACGGAAACAGTATGCACCAAGACCGCCTCTGAAAGTGATACCAATTGTCAAGAGCGAAAGAAAGATGCTGTTGGTGCCTTGAACATCCTAGCTACTTATTTCACTCAACAGTCATACGCTAACATTCCCATCACTACCAACATTGACGGTAATTATGTGGAAAGTTTGCTTAACATCGTTTACGACGCTCTGACTTGCAGTAATCGTAAACCCTATGTGTATACTGGCAGTACCACTCAAACCTACAACTTGAGTGTTACTCTCAGTCCTGATTTGCGCGCTCAGCAACTTGCTGATGATATCAATCGTGATTTCAACTAAGCGTATATCTTTTGGTGTGTGATTACACACCAAAATAATTATCCACTTGTGCAAGATCATACATAATTGAAAAAAAATAAATTATCTAAATCTTAGATTAATATAAAATGAACTTTCCTTCCAACTTAATTTCATACGTCAAGAGTCAACTGCAACAAGATCATGAAGGAGAAGTTGAGGTAGAGGCTCGAATTGGAGTAATATCTGTTTCGCGTTACTTCAAAGCCTTCGACAAGATTGCCAGCACCATGCCACGCGTTGATCAATATATGGAAGTAGATGTATTATATAATTCACCCAATGGAACTCTCCGAAAGCGTGAACGTTTAACCGAACCGCAACGCACTGAGGTTATTGAGAAGCGCCTTTTGAAGAAATGGACGAATTTCAACACTGATAATTATGGGATTAATATTGCAGTATCCGTAGAACGGCTACTCAATGAGGATGTTGATAGATACACACCCATATTATTACGTAGCAAGAAACGAACCAGTTTTGCCGAACCTCATTCACCATATCGGTTTGATCTCAGTGAAGTTAAAGAAGTCAACCTCAACAATGTGGATATGTCCAAAGTAGATTGGGATGTTCCTGAAACATATCGCTCAGGGGTCACTAACAGATATGAGTTAGAGGTTGAAATTCTCCAACTGACTGAGACAGCGCTAGAGAAGTTCCACGAAGCTGTTAAGAAACTCTTCCAATATGCATATAATTCCAATATTCCATATACATTATCGCAACGTAGTGATATGTTTTCAAGTATTAACATCCGTATTGGTGGTGAACCACTCAATGATAGATTCGATCTTAATGTGCTCACTCAAGCTCGTAACCTCACTGTTAACGATCTGTCCTATGGTGCAATGATACCATACATTGTCAAGCCTGGATCTCCCGGTATGACCGAATATTATGTGACAGCCAAAGCAGATGGCAATAGAGTTCTACTCATTGTTGAAAAGGATGGTTTTTGGGTTGGTTCCATACCTGACGGTTTAAATCACTATACTCATAAGAGTGTAACCTACTCACCCAAATGGATTGGAACAGTATTTGAATGTGAGGAGGTGCCTATTAAAAATCGCACTCTCGCTATGGCTAACTATCGTGGAATGTATGTTGTTATTTATGACTGTATCTACACTCAAAATAATTCTCAACTTCGAGAACAGACACTTGTTGAACGGCTAAAACTTGTTAAGGACTTTGTGGCTGAAATTGACCCCAATAATCCTATGGTCTTATTCTCAGCCAAGGTTTATTATCCATGTCGCACTATCCCCGAGTTTTACACCAGTGTTCAAGCCTTTATTGACAACACCAATGCTCTATCCTACAAGACAGATGGGCTCATTTTCACTCCCAACAGTGGTTATCTACCCACCGGTAATGTTGCATTCTCCCGGCGAGCTACTACCAAGGACACAAAGATGCGAACGTTAGCTAACTATACAGATATCTGTAAGTGGAAACCCCGTGAGCTTAACACCTTTGATGTTCTTTTTGAAAAGGAACAATTCTGGATTATCAGTAATAATGGCGGTCTTGAGGTTTTCAAACCTAATGGCAAGGAACTTATCACCGGTGATATTATTTATGACATGAAGCCAGCTGTGTTTAATGAAGGTGTGGTTTATGAAATTGGATGGGATTTCACTCTCGGCAAACCGCTACTCCACAGAGCTCGTTACAATAAAACACTACCCAACTCTGCAAAGGTAGCCTATGATGCCTGGCGGATGTTGTTTAATCCCCTAGATGTTAAGGCACTTCTTGGTCGAGATCTCACATTAATGCGTCGGTATCAAAACCGTGAGAAAGCACGTGTTCTCAATATGGGTTCCGGAAGACTTCTCGATCTTGGTTCTGGCCGTGGTGGTGACATTCTCAAGTGGAGTAAGTATACTAAAATATACGCTATTGAACCCTCTGAGCAAAACCGACTCATCTTTAATGAACGTCTGAAGGAACAAACAGATGAATTACAGAATAAAATAGAACTATTCCCCTACTATGCTCAAGATACCGATAAGATCTGGCAAGCTATTCAACAAGAACCAGTGGACACTATCTCGATGATGTTATCTCTAACATTCCTGTTTAAAGATACGGAAACTCTACAGGGACTCATCAACACCATTGATAAATGTCTAGCACCCGGTGGGCAGTTACTTGTCACAGTTATGGATGGTGATCTGGTCAAAGCTACCATGGCTAACGGTCTTGTGGTTCACAAGGATGGTAAAACCAAACTTGCATTCCCGATTGAAGGCGTAGCAGATTTTGATGTCTATGATGACAATCACACGGTAGATATCACTCTGTATGGAACTATTGTTGAAAATCAAACTGAATATCTCACCCGAATGCGAGAGCTTTCCAATATTCTAGCTGAGAAGGGATTTAAACTCACTACCAACTATATTCTTGACCGGGAGCGATTTCTCAACCCTATTGAATCTGCACTCACCAGAATGTATGCAGCATGGTGTTGGCAACGGGAGCAAAGTAACCAGGAGGAGTTTATGCCACCTATTCCAAAAGTGCCTTCAATAGGATATGTACCACAAGGGATTGAAGGTAAACAGGTGTCTACTGTTAAGCCTGTTGAAAAAGTTCCCATGCCACAGGAGGAAGTTCAAGCAGTCACCAAACCCAAAAGACGCTTACTCACTCTAGCCAAAACGGAAACCACACCAGAGCCAAAAACAGAAAGTGAACCAACCACAGTAACTATCCCAGCTGTAGTAACTATCCCAGCTGCAGTAAAGAAACCAGCTGTAGTAACTATTCCAACCACAGTAAAGAAACCAGCTGCGGTAACCATTCCAACCACAGTAAAGAAACCAGCTGCGGTAACTATCCCAACCACAGTAAAGAAATCCGAAGGGTTTGTTATTCCAGCTGAGATACCATCATCAAGTGAAACCAAGCTGTCAAAACGTGTTGTTATTAATATCACACGTAAATAAATATTAAAATGAATTAAATTAATAAATAAAAATAAACAAAATGTATAGAACGATATTCTGTGAGAGATTTCCCACAGAGGTTTTCAGAGTGCGAACTACATCATCCAGTGGAAATAATTGTATGTTACATGCTTTGGTAAGCGCCTACGATCCTGAATACAATTCTTTTAATCCATCTGAACAGGATGAGTATATTGACTCTATTCGTGAACTGCTGTGTGAAAAGTTTACATTTGAGGAATATAAGAACACAAGTGCATATTTGTTTTATTTAGAAAGTAAGTTCAGTGAAATCTCATATACTAGTTTACTGTCCGACCTTCGTAATAATAAGTTTCTGGGTGAAGGTTTGATTGATTATATCAGTGATACTCTAAATGTAGATATTTATTTTATGCGCAAGGTATCAAAAACACATATGGATGTATATGGATATCCATTCAGTGATAATATAAATCATAAAGATCGGTTTTCAGTAATACTCCTATTTGATGGTTCTCATTACGAAACCGTTGCTGTAAAAAGGGGTTCCGGGTTTATATCAATGATTCCACCTGATGATATATTAATCACAAATCTGAAGAGGTAAGCTCGTGAATACTGACAAGGTTAATTGACCTTGTCAAGTAATATCTAAACTAAATCTGTTTTTCTTATAAAATGGATGATTATGGTGTCTACTTGGAGATATCGAAAGCAAGTTGCTTTCGTGGAATTATCCAGTTGCTACAAGAAGTTAAACTCGGTCAAGTAACATTCGTATTTACAAAAACAAATGTATCTATTGTTGAATTATCTACTGTAGAGGAAAAACATAAGGGTAAAAGTCAGCAAATCTTATTCCTTGGTGAGATCGATGCTAAGAAAACTAAATACTTCTATAACTTTGACCGTGACTGGTTCGCCTTTCGAGGTAAGTTAAATAATTTCAATGTTATTGTTAACAGTTGCACAAAATCAGATGGTATTCTTTTTTATGTGATGAAATCTAATGAACATGTTCTTGGAATTAATATTATGTCAAGTAATGATAGTGTAGGTGAACAGAATGTAGGTAGAATCCCACGTATGGAGAGTGAAATCCAGGAATATGAATTCCCTGTTTACAAAACACCATTGTATTCAGTTGGAGGGGTTGTAAAATCACTGGATGAGAAACTTAAGAGGTTAAAGAAATCCAAAGCTGAACAGGTTCAGTTTAAGTTAACCAAGGATGCCTTCATCATCAGTCGAGGAATGTCTGGAGATATTACTGCCGATCTTAAGCATACATATGGTGACGTTATTACACCTCCAGACAGTGAACTTGAATTTGATATTTCACCATATACATTACACATGCTTTGCAAACTGAGTGGTATTTGCGATCCGAAGGATCAGTTGAATATTACAATGGAGGAGGATACACCCTTAAGAATTGAAACACCCTTAGTTAATGTTGGCACATTCAGTATCTATATTTATCCAAATTAAAAGTAATAACAGTAATGTCATCAATAGATGACATTGAAGATATGATTTAGCGTCGACGTGTGTTTGCATTAGGTGCTCGTGGAATCTTACCAGCTCGTGTGCGTCTACACGGGGTAGTATCAGGAATGATTTCATTTAACGCTACCCGCATATCGCTGACATCAATCTTTTCCTCAATTAACGGTGCAACTCGGCTATAAGTCCATGTTTTCTCCTCGCGGAACTTAATACCTCGTTCGTTAAGATAATCTGCAAAATATCTGCTACGTTTGTTTACTTTTTCATACTCTTTGAATAACTTTCGTATATATGGAATGCGTTTCTTTTCTTCAGGGTTGGGAAACAGTTTGCGTATATTAGTGATAGGATCTCTATCAATACGGTACCCAAATGGGGCTTCCCGACCTCGATAATCTCCACGAATGCGTAAATATGCATTTGCAAACTTAACTCGATCAGAGGTCTTATCTGACTCTCCCTCTGCATGTGTCAATGAATTGTGAATAACTAACTTACTTGCTGTTCCCAAGTAATGGATCTTCTCATATGCAAACCAGTATTGACAGCCTTTCTTATACACATCATACAGGAAGTTAACACCACTGCGGACAGATCGTGAAAAGCGCGAGATATCATAAGAGACAATCATTGTTCCCGGAGTTAACTTCTTAAGTATTTTCTTAAGCTGAACTTGCTTGTCCATGTTGCGCGCAGACACAATCTCCTCCACCCACTCGATTTCATGTGTAATATGCTTATCAAGAACAAATTGACGAATATACTCCTTTTGAGCCTCCAAAGAGATGTGCCCTTCGGAATACTTGGATTGTTTAACCGACGAAACCCGAACATAACCAATAACTCGGTTGCATGTGAACGAGTATTGATCACGAAGGCTCTTCTTCGCTAATTCACTAATTCTTTTAGGATCCATTTTATGTTATCAATCCATATTTATTTTTTTTCAGTTTACCAAAAAAAAAAGACTGCTAATTAGCAATCTTAATGATGTGTATCTACATAGTAACTTTCAGCCGTTTCCACTCTTCAACTGCCTGTCTAAAGGCTGCTTTATGTTCCATCGGTTGACCATTATGGGTTCTCGCATACGTATTTTTAATCTCTGCTATCTTTTGTGTCATAAATGCATTATATTCTGACTTTCGAACAACTCCTTTCTGAACTTTTACTTCTTGAACTGTTGTTTCCAAGGTATAATCACCTGGTGGCACTGAGAACCATTTAATGTAAAAGGGTGACTTATTACTCATATAATTATATTCAACGATACTTGCCAGCTTATTGCTATCAAATATCTCATTTTGAGTTCCCGGTGCTGTTTGAAGCAAACTAGAAATTAAATCAAGTGCCATGTCGGGATTAACTCGTTTGTATTGGTTATACATTCCAATAAATGCATCCGTTGCATTGCTGTAAACATTACAGTGTAATAACTGTCCAATATTGTTGTTATGTATATTGTATATGAAATATACGAAGTAATTTCCAGGTAATGTGAAGATATGGCGACCATTTTTACCATTGGTAGTTATCACTTCCTTAAGCTTGGGTATACTCACGTGTAACCCTGTCACGAGTTCACGCAAGGAATTGTTCACATTCGGAGCCAGTGAGAGATCATCAAAGATGTTTGGAATGTCTCCTTCAACAATCTCAGTCTCGATCGGATAACCTCCCATAGGAAGCTTGAACTTGTAAATAATAATCGGTAATTCACCATCTTTGCTTATGTTCTTAAGATCCTCACGTAAGAGCTCATACTTATCCTTCAAGGAACCATCGGACTCAATTTCGTATTCATTCAAGACTTTCAACACCTGATTGTCATCATCTATTTTTTTATACTGACTCGTCAATCCGATGATAGCTTCGGTGGCATTTTCATAAACTCCAGCGTGAATCATCGTGTCAGCAGTTCCATCAGTGTTGATGTTATAGATAAAATACAGATAGTAGTTATTTGGTACTACCAACAAAGATCCATTTTCATTATTAACTACAAACCTATCAAATTGTGGTTTTTGCACGTTCAGATCAGAGACAAAATCCCCAAGAAACATTTTAATAACAATTAAAAAATATCATTTTACCACCACGTAATCTCAACACAAGATGTAGAGTAGATTCCTTCTGGATATTGTAATCTCCCAAAGTTCTACCGTCCTCGAGCTGTTTACCAGCAAAGATTAAACGTTGTTTATCTGGAGGAATTCCTTCCTTATCCTGGATCTTGCTTTTAACGTTTTCAATGGTATCTGATGTTTCAACCTCTAAGGTGATTGTTTTACCCGTCAAAGTCTTCACGAAGATCTGCATTTTGATCACTTTTGAAGTGGAGAAAAAGTTATATTTTTTTATTTTCTACAATGTATAGTTATACTAACGAAATATTCTTATATATGTATTGGGAAGAACAATAGTTTTGAAAAAAGTAGTAATAGTGGTGTGTAATTTGAGATTAGGAATTTTGTGTATACATTTATGGAGTTTGCAAACGAAGAAGTACTGTTTGTTAGTGAAGAAGTACTATACTATCAAAAAGAAGAAGATGTTTTTTTTTGCAAAAATAAGTAGTGGAAAAATTTTCAAGTACTGTTTTTGTGTACACACTTTTGTACTTTTTGCAAAAGAAGATGTTCTTTACTAACTAATAAGATAGTGAAGAAGTACTGTTTGTCAATGATGATATACTGTTTGTCAATGATGATATACTGTTTGTTAGTGAAGAAGTACTGTTTGTTAGTGAAGAAGTACTATACTATCAAAAAGAAGAAGATGTTTTTTTTTGCAAAAATAAGTAGTGGAAAAATTTTCAAGTACTGTTTTTGTGTACACACTTTTGTACTTTTTGCAAAAGAAGATGTTCTTTACTAACTAATAAGATAGTGAAGAAGTACTGTTTGTCAATGATGATATACTGTTTGTCAATGATGATATACTGTTTGTTAGTGAAGAAGTACTGTTTGTTAGTGAAGAAGTACTATACTATCAAAAAGAAGAAGATGTTTTTTTTTGCAAAAATAAGTAGTGGAAAAATTTTCAAGTAGGGTTTATGTTTACACACTTTTGTACTTTTTGCAAAAAGATGTTCTTGTTGAATATACTTCTTATACTACTATTAACAAGAAATAACATATATCTCCAACCAGTGATAAAGTTTGAAATATCAACATTAGCTACACTTCAACACCACATCTTCTTTTCATAGTGAGATAATCACCTCACTATTCTCTTGTTTATTGTTGTTGATAAACCCCGTAGTTAACTTTGATCTTATAGAACTTCTCCAGAAAGAATCCTTGATCAAATGGATAGATATGTCCTTGCTCACCCAAATTAAGAAGTAGGTGAATCTTGTCGATATCTCGATATTGTATCGCTAGGGAAAGTGCCAGATCATTTCTGGCGTGAACATCAGCACCATATTTAACCAGTGCTTGAATTATTTCTCGTGATTGAATACCACCTCCTTGACATGCACTGAGTAGTGGTTGATTGTGATCTACTTGCGGATCATAGTTATTCTGGAGGAGTTTAAGTACCAGTTCAAGATCAACATTTTGAACGGCTTGGATGAGTGGATTCATTTACCGAAGAGGAAAAACTTACACAATATTTTTTCACCAGCAGCAGCTGTTTCGTTCTTTTAGAACATGTATGGGGTTATCACTTGTCTGGATTTTACTGTTGAAGTAGACATCGAGACTTCGGTCAAATATTTCACTAACATCATTATTCTTGATTGAAATTTGAACATACTCAAAATCTGTTTGTTTAATGAAGGCATCAATATCTATATGTGATACTTGATGTGGATAAAGATCATTCTTATTGCCGACAATAATACCTAATAATGGTTTAGTATTGTGTTCAATAACCTGGTCATACCATTTCTGTAAATTCTGGAAGGATTCTACATTGGTTATGTCAAACACAAAAATTGCGATATCACACATACGATAATATGCTCGAGATATCGAATTGTATTTTTCCTGTCCAGCGGTATCCCAAATATTCAACCTGATATCTCTTCCACCTCTTCGTATGAGTTTGGTTCCGAAGTCAACTCCTACAGTTGAATGATACTTATCGTAAAACATACCCTGTGTATATTTGAGCATTAAACATGTTTTACCGACATTAACATCACCAATAAGACAGTAGTTTAATCGTTCGCTCATTTTTCTTTACGGCAGTGGAAAAAAATCACATACAGATATTGGAAATAATGAGGAGGAACTTAAATACCTCTGTGTGGATAGTAAATGTATGTTCGACATGATCTATTAAAGCAACAATACCCATATGAGAATGTGCTTGGTAAGGGAGCTTATGGAAATGTTTATGCCAGCAAGGATGTGGTGGTGAAGGTGCAGAAGATAAACTCAGTTGGATATGAGAATTTTATTCCGGAGTTAGCGTGTTATCAACGCTTTCACCATCCAGGTATGTGTAGATTGATAGCGTGGTCAATTTCAGATACGGATCTGTATTTGGTTATTGAACGAGGTGTTCAACTGCAATCTGCATATTATAATAATCTTATTACAGATCGGATGATTTTAACACATATTCTAAGTTGCTTATGTTTTCTTGGAGATAATGAGATTATTCACAATGATATTAAGCCAACGAATATTATTATTCGAGAGGGGTACGCTCGGTTGATAGATTTTGGATTATCAACAGTGGGTATTCGAGGTGCTAAGGATGTTTACTTTCAAAGACCGGTATATACTAAGGGGTTTTTCGACCCTCAAGCAATGGGTGGTGAATATAATTCCATACGGACAGAACTGTATGCATTAGGTAAGACTTTAGAGTTTATTGACGAAGATACTTTTCAGGGAATTATTCAGGAATGTCTTAAATTTCCATACACAGACCGGTTAACAGTTCGGGAGATCCTTAGCAAGTATAACCTTACTGAAATACATGGAGATATTAACATGTATCAGATTCCAGAAACGATCTTTCCTGTACCTAAGGATATTCTTACATATATATTGAAAATAGGTGCTGAAGGTAATGTTTCAAGTCGGGTAGTGTGTTTAGCTGCACATAATCTGTATATATCTGGTTTGGAAGCTACACCTTCATTAGCTCTCGCATCTTTATACATTGCTGATTGTCTTGCAGGTATTGGTAGTATTAAGCTGACAAAACCCATGTATACTGATATCAACCATCTATTGATGATTTTTAATGGAAACATCTTAAATACATCGGTATGGGATTCTGCAGTAGATATCGATGAAATGGTTACGGGCTATTGGAAGTATTCAACCTTGGATATTAATTTATTGGGATTAACTCCGAGTGTAAATAATATCATCAAGAATATAACTGCGGAACAGATGGTGGAAAATAACTTACCATTGGCTCCAGAGCCACCTGTAGTGAGACCTGATTGGCTTAGGTATATTTACACCCATCTGGGAAGTATATATGAATATCCACAGATTGTTCTGTATTACTATCCACAGATTCAAAACCTGTCCATTGATGAGAGTATTAAATTATATCAGACCTTGCTCGATAACACTGGTGGGCGCACATGTCTTTCCAAGATGTGTCCATACTCAATTAATAAATATACGGGAACATACTTTGCAAAACAGCGTTTAAATCCATTTACATTCATACCGGAATCTCCGACATCATCATCATCATCATCGAGTTGAATTCACGCTGTTATCCTGAGTAGCTCAGGTATGTGTTCATCAGCTTAGGATCTGAAGCTACTGTAACAAAATTATGCATGACTAGAAGTATATTTTGGAATGTAAATGAAGGCCTGAAGTTACGTTTATGAGCAATGACGATTGCTCGCTGTAATAGTGAATATAGATTGGTTATGAAATTAGGATCTGTGTCACATATTTCCCAGGTTCGTTTGATTAAATAAAAGACGAGATACATATTCTGGCAAAAGTAAACCCATTCAAAGTCACTGAGGAAGAGAATACACAATGACAGTATGATTAGAAGAACTGTAAGAAATATAAGCATGTCTTTGAAACGTTTAATTAAACGTTTAAAATTTTTATTTATTCGATTAACCATTTAAGATAATCCAGGTTTGACTCATCTTCAATGAGTTGACGGAAATGTACATCCATTTGTGTATTGGCAATGATGGAATTGCGATTAAGAAATATCATAGTGCTTTCTGGAAACACATAACCTCCCCTGAATAATTTTCGAAATAGACCACTTTCAAATATAAAAGTAGGCATTCGAAAGTATATACTGGTTGATAACATCGTTATTTCCACACGCACATATTCCGAGGAGAAATACGAATCCAACTTGAGTTTATAAGGAATATTCATATGTGTAAGATGTCTCCACACAAGACCGGTGTTAAAGTGGTTAAATGGAGCAGTTGAGATATGAATGTATGTGTCTCGTGAAATAGATTGCCGGGTGATTGGATCCTTAAAGATTTTCAGAGCTTCCTTGTGTCGAAAAAAGAAGCCACCAATGTTAACACCCAAAGCAATATCTTCAATGGAGGCATTGTTTATGGTATCGCACATGATCATATCATAATCATTCTTTAGATTAAGACCTAATATTAGATCTGTTTTATCTTCCAAATCAACATTATCAGTGTTGACCGCCTCATCAGTTATGAACAGGTAATAATCAGGAGTGACCAAAACATCTGCACTTGGATACCGTAACATTATTTTTCGAGCGAATACTACATCGTTAGTGAGAAACATGTGAGGATCTTCGGTTTCTCTATCGAGCATTTCAGTGTATATACTTCGAAAGAGTAACCATTCATCATATGTATATAAGGGCACATACACAAGAGGATCGATATATCGATAGGGTTTTGAAAAGCCATACTTGCGATAGCTTCGTATGAAGGCACGCTTGTGTTTCAAATTTGAAATATCGATAGCACCCCAAATTTGGTTATTGAAAATACTGATATCAGTAGGTAGTGAATAATAAATGTGGTCATCGAAGATGGAACCGATTACTCCTTGAGCGTTCAGAATTAGTTCATAGATGAGCGGTACGTTCTTTGTTTTAATTACTGAATATGTTGGCATTTGGCGTATCATGGAGTTTAATGTTGATTCATCATATTTATTGGAACCTATATAGCATATATCATCCACTTTTGAGATATCTATAATTGTAGGATGTATAAATGTAATATTTCGAGCTCCAATGTAGTTACCAGTAACAATTACGTGTTCCATACACATGATTAACTCCAAGGTGTTAAGTATACCATTCAGGTGTTGAGATGATATCTGCTCAAATATATAGTGCACATCAATATGAGTATCTTCTGAGATGTCTTCAGGTATGTGTGTGGTAGTAATAATTGTGTCATTTTGAAGAATCTTTACGCATTTGAGGATATCTGAATACCAGTAGTTTAAATTACATAGTTTTACCAAACCCGAATGAATCTTACGGTGGCTTTTAATATCAGTGTTTACCTTCAACACAGCCTGGGGTGAGAACAGATTTTCATGGATATCATCCCAGACTTTACTGTTGATGTAACAACGTAACCGGTATACATTCCAATTAATTAGTGTTAGATTTACCTTAGTGATATTTTCATTGAATGGGTATGATCTTAGCTCAGTAATAAACCTTTCCAGATCATCATCGTTAATATAAATATCAATGTCGATCCCGTCAAACTCCTGATCTTCTTCAACGTCGGAACATAGTTCCCGTAAAACTCTCTTAAACTTGTTCAGTGCCATTTAAAGGTAACTTCAATATTCATTTATATTTTTTTCATTTATAGTAAAGGTATGGCAGAGTTGGATTTAACCAGTGTGTCAAACATGGATTATTTTTTAACGTCTCGGCCAAGAGCATGGTTCAAAACCGCAACTATTATTAAAGCAATGGAACTTGGAAATGTAGACGTGGTTGAGATGATGATACAACGAAATACCGACCTTGACAAGCCGATAACTGATAACCTACTGGAATATGCAATTAATCATCGGTTAAGCCCCCAAATGGTTGGGATGTTGATTGTATATTTCGGAAATTTCGAGGTTCGAAACCTTATCCCTACATGTGGAAATGACCTTGGTGGTTATCTATACGGTGCCGGTCTTCAACAATCTGAGTTTCCACCTTTGTTACTGCAGGCTGTTAGTGATGGTGCATATCCACTTGAGGATAGTATTAAAGCTATAAAAAGCTATAAACGGTTTATAGCTTTACATTCAGCATAACTTTTAACATAATCTTCTTGATTAAGAAGATCATAAATATTTTATTCATCTATATATCCGATATGTTCAGTATTTCCAATGATTACGTCTTCCTGTATCTTCAACTTAAATTGTTCAAGGTGCTGTTTAATGTTAATGATCTTCTGAACAGGTTTTTTAGGTTCCACATTGGTGGTGTTCTCCTGTGTAGAATCAGGAGGGACTTCATCCTCCAAATATACATCTCCAAGCAACCATGCCTTGGATTTGCGACATGAATAATATACTCGCCAGTGAGTGTCACTAACACCAACGATTGTTAAATATGGATTATTACTGTCATGAATTATATTACATTTATTACAGTAACTGTCTCGAGTTCGTCTTAGAATCACATAGTTATTAACCATCTTGTCAAAGCGTGCATGTTTCGGATCTAAATGCTTATTAATAGACATAAGCTCCAGAGCAGCATCAACAATATCATCAGGTATACACTCATTGGAAACTACCCTTTCAGGCAAGGAGGTTTCAAACCGAGGCATTAACACTGCTGTGTTTGGAATGTGACTGATTAAACTAGTTTTAAGATCCTCATATGTTAAATCACATGGTTGGTTTATTTTAATCTTCATCCGCTTCGGTTGATTGACCTTACAGCTACCCAGAAGTCGGAACTGTTGAATAACACTATAAACCATATCATCAAGAAAACATGCATTTGTTGGAGTCATATGTGAAGTTACATGATAATACAATTCCTTAGCATGGTGATTATCAGTGCAGTACCACTTGTTGATAATCACGTGAAAACTTCGTTTTGTGTTTCCATGACTGGTGTAAATTTGGATATCATCTCTGGTAACATATTTACACAGAATATTGCACAGCTCATTGATAACCTCCTGAGAGGCGGTTTCCAACTCATGTTCATCATTGATAATTCTCGTTGTGTGATGATATTTCTTTTCCTTGCCGATCTCCATATCAATATCAAAATGAGGTTTTTGCTTACGTTCTCCAAGAATAACCTCAAAGAAGGATCTATTCTTAATCGGTATTGAAGTTACCCGTTTAAAGAGTTCCATTGGAGTGAGATCAACCTGAAAATAACGATTGGGCTTTTTTTGATTCTCCACATGTTCTGTGTAGCACGTTAGGATAGCATTATTACTGGTGGCGATATCTTTACGATTATAATATGCGAAAATACCAGCATCACCATAGAGAGAACGTATTTCATCCATTTATATTACACAATTTAAGTTTTTCGTGATCTATTTTTTTTTCAGTATGGTATGCTTAAAAAAAATAATAAACATTATGTTTTCAACATAGATATTTTTACTCCCTCAATTGAGGGAGTATTTTTTTAGTGATTTATACAAATGTTACCCATGCGTTTGTTCCTCCGCTGCCAAACGTAATTCCGGTATTTGTTCCTTAACATATTGCAATGCAAAAACATTTTGGTTTACAGTAGCCATACAAATCTCCGGTGTTTTCTCCTTAACAAGATCCAATACAAACACAACTCCAATGTCACAGGGTTGATATCAACCTCAACTAAATAAAGTTCTTGTGATGGAGAAATAATATCTTTTAGAATACTAGGTTTGTGAACAATTATAATAATTAGCTTGAGGTTGTTCCATATTGACGTTCTTTTTTATTAAAAAATAAATAATTTCAAGTTATTTGGTAAAGAAAATTTCAATTAACTTGAAATAAATAATATTAAACGATAATTGAAAAAAACTAATATTTGTTTTTTCTTAACGCATAAAATGGGAGTCCCCGGGTTATATGGGATTGTTATCCGAAGATATTTTAATAGCATTTTGTTGCATACACTTCCATCCGATGTCACAATTGATGATCTTCTTCTTGATTTGAACGCAATGTTTCACGATGCTGCTGCTGAGGTTTTAATGTATGGTGATGCGAGAAAAACTCTGGAAAGACAGGGAACACAAGGTAGGGATAGAATAGATGCTATCGAGGCACGCAATGCAGAACTTTCAGATGAGGAACTGGAGAAAGCTATCTTCGACCAGATCGGTGCCAATATTCTTGAGGCTGTTACTGATGTGCGTCCCAGTCAGAGATTGATTATGGCTGTTGATGGGCTAGCACCAGTAGCCAAGCTGAACCAGCAGCGAGGTCGTCGAAAGAAATCAGCCATGAACAGAATCGAGGGTGAGTTTGAAAGTGAAGGTCAGAGACGGTTTGACGCAACCACCAGTTTCACACCTGCAACAGAGGTCATGTTCCGGCTCAATTCCTACTTGATGAATTTTATTCAAAAGAACCGCTACCAATTAGCACCTAAGATCGTGTATTTCAATCATCTTACCCGTGGAGAAGGTGAACACAAGCTGATGACATATTTGCGGGAAAGTATTCCCGCAAATGACAAGTGTGTGATTATGGGTGCCGATGCTGATTTGATTATGCTTACTCTACGTGTATATCAACATGTATATATTGTTCGTAAGAATCTCCGACCGGAAACCCGCTGGGATCCGGAGTTGAGAAAACGAGTTCCTGAACCGAAGGTAATGGATATTAATCTACTTAAGAAGGCGCTTGAGAATGCTAATGTTCAAGCAGATGATTTCATCTTCGCCATGTTTCTGTATGGTAATGATTTTATTCCGTCTCAACCGGGTATTAATGACATTGGAGAATCCTTTCCGGAAATTTGGGTTCGGTTGCAGAACCATAAGCTGTTTGAAAACGGTGAACTCATTCTTGAAAACTGGCGTGATTTTCTTACAACTCTAACTGCCACTCAATATCGGTTTGTTAAAGATCTCGCCACTAAGCCTCTTGAATATCCGTTTATACTGGCTAAGGAATCCTTTACTGATGAGGATACATTTGACGAAGCTAATTTTCGAGGTTTGTGGATATCTCGAATGTTCTTTGCTGAACACGTTCCATATACAGATGATCAACTGATTGAAGCGGTTCAGTGGTCAGCAGATGAATATCTTCAAACCTTACTGTGGATCAATCAGTATTACAAGGATCATCTTACTCCTGATTGGAACTATGCATATCCACGACTTTTCACACCTCTGATAGAGGATGCACTGTTATTCTCAGATGAAGTCACCCCACCTATAGTGACACCTTACAAGCTTAATCCATTGGGACAGTTAATGGCTGTAATGCCTATTGAGGTTAAGGATAAGCTTCCCGAGGCAGTCCAAATCGCATACCGATTTGACTCTCCAATTGCGGATATGTATCCCAAGCGTATTGGAGAACTCATTGAGGGTAAGACCAAAAACATGAAACACGTGAGCACATTGTGGATACCTCCGATAGATATCAATCGCGTTATTGAGGTGCAGGAACGGTTACCTATCACCAAGGCTAAACTAGGAGCATACGCGCCAGATAGTGTCTATGAAGTGGTTCACATCGCTCAAGGTGTTAAAGCACCACCTATCCTTCCACACGCACCAAAACCCAATCCTGCTTCAAAGAAACCAGAGGAGGTTAAATATGCATTCACCAGTAATGAAAACCTGGCAGAGCTCTCAAAACTGTATGGGTATGACACTGTGAGAATTATGTTTGCCGCCAAGAAGCACCGATTCTTTCCAGACATTCACATCCTGTCATCTGCCTCGATTGTAACTCCTGAGGAAGGTCGGGAACTTATTACATTTCCAACTGTTGAGGTTGTTCAACGGCAATTGAAATAATTAATTTAATTATTATTAAAAAATGGCAGCGTTTATTACAGATCCGGAAGTTGCAACATTACTTGATGGGTTAGAAGAACAAATCCAAGAGCTTGAAACAAGTGTGCTTTACAATCTCATTACCATTCTTAATGATGAATCCCTAGCTATTCAAACCAAGGAAGCGATTGTAATCAAAGTTATGTCCACCAATACTCTCGATCCACAGGATAACCCTCTGTTTGTTTCTGAACGTGAAGAGTATGAACGAATGTTTACCTCTGAAGAGGATCAAGTAGAAGTAGCGGAAAGTGTTGTTCATATCTGTCCCAGATGTAAGAGTAAACGAGTTACCGACCGTAGTGTTCAAGCACGCTCAGCTGATGAACAGACTGGCTCGATGTTAACATGTGCAACATGTAAGAACACATGGTTTGTGCGATAGATTATGTGCTTTACTGAGAAAATTTTCTCAGTAATGTTAAGATCTTAAACAATATATTTGGCTTCCCATTTGAATCTTTTACGAGCTGGCATATCAAATAAATTGCGGATTACAAATTCAGCCTGTAAATACTTACTGGTCATTTCATTGGACATTTTAAGCGATTCTCGAGCTTTCCTGTATATATACTTGCATAATAAGTCCACCCATGAGGTAGCATTTCCAGAAAGTATGGTAGTGGTTTCAAAACGCATCACTTCCGACAATAATGTAATGTGATCAATAAGATCATTAACAGCCAATTCAATCAAGATATCTTGATATGTTTCCAATGCACAGTCGTAATTGGCTAAAGTTGAAATAACATATTGAAACAGCTGCTCTCGATGCTGCTTAGCCAGATCCACGATAATGTCCTTGTATTCAAGGGGATTGGTGCTAGCTCTCCGGTTGAAAAACCACATTACATCATCATCGGTATAATAATCCTGTAGATTAATCACGTCCTTGATAATTTCAGTAGTCACAATTGCCAGGATACCAGATGGAACATCATACAGTGCTTTTGCTTTCTTCAAATCACCACCTTTGATTACACTAAGGAGATCCATTTTGGTTTAAATTTAAAACTAAAATTTTTATCATTTTCGAAATAGTTATTTACAGGAATGTCTGTAAATAACACAAAATTCTAACATTCGAAGAGTTCGTTAATCTCATTCTTGCTAAGAGATCTCGGTCCCATTCAATATTGTTAACTGCATTCAGAAACTCCTGTGTGTCAATACATGAATTGAGCACAATGAAGTAATGAGACGTCTTTGCCGGGAGCTTATGTTCATCAATAATGAAAATTCAACCTGCATTGGCACCTACTCTTCGCTCCCATAACATTAAACAACATGGAACCTCATAAGGTCGACCAGCTAAAATAAACGAACTCGGTGTCATCTTAACATCTCCAATACAGTGAAAATATGGTTTAATCGTTTTCTGTACCGAATCTTTTCGAAAAGAACATGGTAGAATAAAAGCTATCAGCTCAATGTTGGAATATTGAGCGCATCGATTGAAGAACTTAACCGCGAGATTTGAGGAGGTTCCAAATGGATGATTGCCAATAGCCGTAAGTCTTCCTTCAGGAAATCACCCTGTTTAATATTTTAACCTTCTGGAAGGATATCTTTCTTGAATTGTTCCAATGATTTGACAAAACTGTCATTACCTGCAGATGGTTCAACAAATGCTGAATATTCGCTCAATGATCTAATATTATCAACAAGATCTTTTGACACACTTTCCTTTGTATAAAATTTATCTAAGGACTTAGCTTGTTCAGGTTTATCGTCTGTGAAATTTTTTCATTTCAAACCTCTGAAAATGTGTTGAGACATCTGAAATCTTTCGATTTGGGATTGCGAGTTGAATCCGTTTTTGGCTTTTATGATCTCTTTTAAATCTAAGAGTAATTAATCGATCGCCCCATATTTTCAATATTCGTTTCCTAAACGAAGTATAGACTGTATCATCTGATTTATCGTTTGAAAACGATTCGAATTCATCTCCTGTTGATTCTCATACGTCAAAGTTGTTTCCAGATATCAACGGTAATATATTTCCTCAACAATATTTGTCTTGTTTTCCTGCCAAAATCCTCACCATGTTCTTGATTTCGTTGAAATGACCCAAGACATATTTTCACTACCTTTCTTTGTCAGCTTAATCTGAACATGTATATTATCATGGGTCAATGCATCAACTCTTGAAGTATATTGCACGGATTTCCTAAGATTAATTTTTCAAAGTTAAACCCATGACATATGTGTTTTAAAATAATCACTTATAATTATTGATTTTACTTTATTAATTAATAAAGTAAAATGGCTTATCAAGTTGATGATAAAACATTGCGAAAGCTCGTGGCTGAATTTAGTGTCGCCATTAGATTAGTACCGGTTCAAACACCTGAACTGTGTCGTATTGCAGTAAGTAATCATCCGCAAAGTCTTCAGTATATTCACGAGCAAACACCTGAATTGTGTCTGTTGGCAATACAAAAAGATGCAACTGTATTTCCGTTTATTCGCGAGCAAACATCTGAATTATGTTCTGAAGTATTAGAATACAATCCACTGATGTTACGATATATTTACGAACAAACACCAGAGTTGTGTTTAACAGCTGTAAGCCGAAATGGATTGGCTTTAGAACTTGTCAAGGAACAAACACCAGAGTTGTGTTTAGCAGCTGTAAAACAAAATGGATTGGCACTTAAATATGTTTGTATAAGAACACATGAAGTGTGTTTAGCAGCTGTAAAACAAAATGGATTAGCATTAAAATATGTCCATATACAAACACCTGAACTATGTTTAATAGCTGTGAAACAAAACGGTAATGCATTGGAGTTTGTTAAGGAACAAACTCCAGAGATATGTTTAGCAGCGGTAGAACAGAATGGGATGGCATTGAAGTATGTTTACGTGCAGACAGTGGAACTATGTGAGAAGGCAGTGGAAAACACACATGATGCAATCAAATATGCTAGGAGAAAAACTCACGACATGTGTATGGCAGTAATACGAAAAAATGCTGATATGATAGCATGGATGACCGAGGAAACACCTGAGCAAGATCTGCTGAATATAAAATATTCACTGGAGGATGTTGATCCTCATGTCGAGACCCATGAACAAGTTGTTGCCAGACATGGGTTACATCTCCAACCACCATCTGATATGACTATTGGTCATTATTTAGACATGATAATTGATGAACTTGTGAAAGCACGTGTATCTTATATTAAAACACCTGATAAATACGCAAATGTGATAAAGAAGTATAATCTCGAATCAAAGTGGTTTGTACCCCAAACTCCCGAACTCTGTCAGAATGCAATCCGTCAAAACTGGAAGAATTTACAATTCATAACGTTTCAAACACCTGAATTATGTCTATTGGCAATAGAACAATGTCCATATGCTATCGAATATGTTCGGGAACAAACCTTGGAACTGTGTAAACGAGCATTTGAGATTAACCCTTATGTTATTGAGTTTTGTAAAGTGAGAACACCAGAGATGATCTCCGAAGCATTTGAATTTGACCCAACGATGATACGTTTAATTGATAACCAAACACCGGAAATGTGTCTTTATGCTCTTTCCAAATGTCTTGAAACCACAGATATCACAAAGTATATTAAAACGTTTAAGTGGTAAATAACCAAATTAATGCCAGTAATTACTGACATTTGATTTTATATAAAAAAATTTAATCACATCCACACCCATAGTGAACACTGGAGCTAACCTCTCGCACATTACAGTCGCAATCATTCTTTTTTTGATTGTATACATAGTCAATGTGAACGCTGGAGCTGGAGCTGGAGGACTCTTGCTTACAGTTGCACTTCTTCTTTTTGTGACATTTGGGTTTTTGTTGACGTTGTTTGCAACATCTACTCTTCTGTTTTCTGCACATTTTTTTAATGTGCAGAAAAACTGTTGATGTTATTTTTTTCCCGACTGGGGAGTTATCGCAACAAATATAAGGTAGATATTAATTAACACTCAGCCTAATTAGGATGAGTTTGTCATGGTATTAGATTGGCGCGGTTAAAACAGTAGCCAATACTGATATATTCTGAAAGAAATCAACAGCATCGTCAATATGTGTAAGTTCTTGAATTCGATCGATTGCAATCGTGTTAAGGGTATCTCCAAAAAATAAAACCCCGTTTGGATAAATGATAGCATCCTTGGTAACAGTAATATTGGAATATGAGATTCGGAAATTATTATCATCAACGGTAAGGTATATGTTATCCACAACGTCATTACTGAGATTAAAGAAGAGTAATATTAACCTTCGTAGTAGTGTTTCACGGTCTTTTTGATATGTCTTTTTATTAATATCAGAAACATCGTGATGTTCAATAACTACGAAATTATCCATTTATTAATTGAATCAAGTCCTTAGTTAGGGTGTATCCTTGTTTTGGATATTCAGTGATAAACTTATATGCACGTCCTTGTAGATTTAAGCGAGATAGGAAGATATTTTTTATATTTTTTATATCAGTTTCCGTTGCAATAACTTTTCGAGGTGTGAAGCTAGCTCGAAGAAAGTTTACAATACATGGAATGAAGTTAGTAGTGAAGTTGTTTTCAGTGCCAATAATTTTGACTTGAACTGGTACCTCTCTGACTACAATGTTACCTTCATTAATATTAAAGTCATTCACACCTACACTTGAAGCTTCACCCATGGCTTTGATTAATTGGTAGTATAACTTGATATATTCAGTATCATCCTGATAATCGGATAACCATGATGCAAGATCCTTACCATCAACCTTTTCCTCAAAGGAATAAAACACATCATTATTGATCCCATTACAGCTTTGTGCGAGATTAAGCTTGTTTGTTAGAGGACCTCCACCAAATGCACCATAGATAAACTTAAAATACCCACTGTTTAATTTGTTGAGATATACCAAACCTACTACAACTTCATTGATGATTTCAGACGTAGTTGCTGTAAATTCAATGTCATTACTGGTTTTAAGAAGGCATACTGTTAGAGTTCCGCTCTTAACCTCATAGAGAAGTGGATTTTTCTTGGTAAGTGTGTTAGTTAATACTGAAATGGCTCCACTTAACGTAGGAACTGATGTGAGTGGTTGCGATACAGCAGAGTAGTTGATAGCGAGAAGAAGTAGTTTTTGCAACATTGTATTAGGAATAAATTCTAATGGATACTCGTGATATCTATTCAGAAGCTGTAATACATCATCATTAATAAACAACTTGATCAACTCCCGTTGTTTTTCTTGAATTAAGCCTAATCGTGTATCGTTGATAATATATACCGACATTTGTATTGTGTGAAAATTTTTCAGTAGGAAAAAAAATGAATAGATTGATTTAATTATAAATATTTTTTCATACGTAACAATTACTGTTTATTTTTCGCGTCTGTAGAAAGGATGACACAGCGTTCGCAGAATTTATCACGCGATCTTGTCAATGAATTTGTTGAGAGAGAGGGCACACCTGTACAGTCATATATAAACACATACAATAGTATGTTTGTGGATGCTATGGTAAACTTGGTTGAGTCTACTGTTATTCCTACCAATAATGGTAGTATCACCTTTGAGGATGTAAAATTAGTTCTTCCTAAAGTCAACCGACTGAATAAAACTGAGGATCTGTTACCTATTGAAGCGTTCAATCGGAATATGACATATTCATCAGCAGCGTATGTAACGGTTCGTCAAGGTAATAAAACTCTTGAAAACGTGTGTTTTGCACATATTCCAGTATATATTGGTTCAAAGTTGGACAATACCATTTATCGTAGTGATTTGGCAGGTCAGATGGAAACAGATCCAGGAGGTTATTTCATTATTGAAGGTGGTGAGAAAGTGGTTATTCCTCAAATCCGTATCCAGCCTAATATGGATGTAATCTATATGGAGAATTCAAAGAAGGGCGGTCGTTTGGGTAACCACATTACATGTCTTGACGGGGCGATCACCCGCAAGATAACCTTAGAGGTTTTCACACCGGCAAAGGCAGATACTAACAGCACCAGTCTACCAACAGTTCGGTTGATAACATCCTCTTTGAACAGCGAGGATACAACTGAGAAACGCACCGATCCAGGTATTAATGTGGCAATTGTTTTTCGACTATTGCGACAAACCAATAAAGATGATCTTCTGGAATATCTACAGAGGTTTGTGCCTACCGAAAACCTAAAAGGAGGTATTACCCGAGAGAGCGCCTATTTGATTATTCGATCCTGGCTCCAAGCTACCTTCGACGATGGGTATTCAGAGCCAGAACCTGAGTTAATTCTGGTATCCAAGGACAAATCATCCAAGCGTATCCCTATCCATGAACGGAAAGCCGATGCTGTTAATCTTGCAATGAATAACCTATACCAGGAATTGTTCCCTCAGATTCCAAAGGATGCATTTGTGGAGAAGACCAATCTCCTATGCCGTATGCTCGTACGGTTAGCATTGGTGGCTAATGACTTGATTGACATTGACAACCGTGATGATTGGAAGTATGTGTATGTGAAATCAGCACCACTAATGCTCATAACCCTATTTACTCAGATCTGGTCAAAGTTTATTACCAAGGATATTGGTATAAATGCAACTCTGAATGATGTTCAGGCGTCTTTAATTGGTGATGCCAATATCACTCAGCAGATGATTTCAGCTATTCGAAGCGGTAAATGGAGTGTTAAAGGTACACATATTTCCTCCATTGCGATAACAGAGGAGTTAAATCGCCTAAATCCATTGGCGACAATGACCCATTTAACTCGAATTATGATTCCGGCGGAGAAACAAGGTGCTCAATTTCAAACCCGCCTGAATACAGGCAGTAAGCTCATGTCATGTTATGCACACACTCCAGATTCAGAAGCTGCCGGTTTAACCCGTCACCTGGGTTCTCTAACGAGAATTTCACTGGAGGTTCCAGATGAGTTGGTATGGACAACGATTGAACAAATCATTCAACCACAATATCCAGAGATTATCTCCAGCGATGCCACTCAAACCAACACCCATCTGTTGATTTTAAATGGCCGTCCGCGTGCATGGTGCAGTGGTGACATGTTTACTTCTGTGCTTCGAACGTTCCGTCGTTCTGGAAAGATTCCACCCACTGTGAGTATTGCTTTGGAAGCAGATGCGGTAATTGTTAAAACCCTAGCTGGGCGAATGTATATTCCATGTTTAATTGTGGAACCCAGTTTGACTGATCAGGGTGGACCCGGTGAACTTGTCATTGAACGCTTGGAAGGTGAAAAATGGGATTTTAACACTCTTTTGCTGAATGGAGCCATTGAATATATTGATACCCATGAGCTCGCCAGTATTGTTCTAGCTCCAAGTCTTGAAGTGTATCGGGACGCTCAGGAGCAGCGAAATGTGCTTCGGCAGAAGATATATTTAGTTACTCAACTGCTAGCAGATGAATGGATGGAAGTTCCCGAATTTATGCTCACAGAATATACCAATATGTCAAAACGGTTATATGATGAAGGTATGCCCTCAGATAACATTACAACCTTAAAAACCATGTTGGTTAAATATGAGGATATTTATTTCCGGCTGCTTCGAATTCACAGGTATACCCATGTTGCTTTAAGTTCCGCATTTGCGCTTGGGTTAAGTGCCGCAACCATTCCCTATGTGGAAAAAATTCAGGGTCCCCGAATTCTGTATCAGTGTAACATTAACACACAGGCAGTAACTGTTGCACCTGTTAACGCCAATATTCGGTTTGATGCCTCTGCCAAGAACCTGTATTACGGTCAGGCACCTATTGTTCATACACAACAGGGATCATTAATCGGTTTTGACAAGTATCCAAGTGGCACACATTTGAAGGTTGGAATTATGCCCTTTGGAGGTCTCACAGTTGAGGATGCTATTATCCTCAATAAGGCTACCGTAGAACGTGGAGCACTCATGCAATACAATACCAAGACCAAGGAAGCCAAGGAAGAGGACTTAAACGGAGTGGTCACTGTTTTCTATAAACCACCGCCTCGATATCGAGGTAAGAAAGCTCAAGGTAAGGAGGATCCATACCGATTCCTAGAGGAGGATGGGATTGTAGCACCTGGCACTAAAGTCACTGCAGGTGTGTGTATTATTGGAGCTTTGAAGTATGTTAAGGAGCGAGCTCGTGAAGCTCGAGAGTGGATGAAACAGAGTGCTCTATATTATGAATTTGAGGATAAGCTCCGTTCCTTTGAACAGGAATATAAGGATTATTCACCGGAGGAATTACAGGCCTTAAACTATGCGGGTTATAAAGCTCTTTTTCAGGAGGATCTCCAAAATGTTATCAAGCATTTGAATACACTTCCCCAACCTGATGATGCTAGCGTATATCTCGATCTGGATGATGAAGGTATTGTTCAAGATGTAATGATTACCTCATCTGAGAACATTAACAACCGACTGGTAAAAGTTAAAATTGTTGAAAAGCACAATGTGGTTGGTGGTGATAAGTTCTCACCTCGGTGTGGTCAAAAAGGCACCGCCTCATATCTGTATCCATCTGAAGACATGCCCTTCACGGCGAAGGGTGAGGTTCTCGATATGATCATTAACACACCTGGAATTGTAGGTCGAATGACTCCCAGTATGCTGGTTGAAATGCTCTCTAACCATATTGCAGGATCTAGAGGTACTCGCACCCGTGCCGATGCATTCCAACCTATTCTGGAAAACTATGAAGTTATTAAAACTCTGGAGGAAGGTGGGTTTACAACCTTAGGTCGAACTCAGCTGTACAATGGTAAGACTGGAGTTAAAATGTGGGTGGATATTATGGTAGCACCTATATATCAAAGTGCATTAAAGCATCACGCTGCCGATAAGTTCCGCGTGAGAGGTATGGGACATGCTCGCGACCCGATTACCAAACAGGCAGTTCGAGGTCGTAAACGTATTGGAGGTATTCACTTTGGAGAACAGGAAGGTCAGGTAACCAGAGCCCATGGGATGGCTGAATTTATGAAGGAACGTCTCAGTTCTGATTCCATACCGTCTGTTTGGTGTGTGGATTGTGGTATCTTGGCAACCTTTGCTGATCGTCCCGCGCGTTATGTCTGTAACAGATGTGGAGGTTCCAACTTTGGAGCTATGGAAATTCCAGGGACATATCGCTATGTTGAGCAGGTTATGGCAGGTATGAACGTTCTTACACAGCTCAAGTTCCGCAAAGAAGATGCTATCACACCTGGGGTTATCAGAAGTAAGTTCAACATGCTGGAATTGGAAAAGCAAGGAACTATTCCAAGTTTGAAAGCTCCACTGGAAAAGGAAGGCACTAGCGAAGCGAGCGAATCTCTGGTTGAGGAAGCCAATGATCTGCTGCAGAAATTAAGTATATATCCAGAACAGGCTGGCACCTCGTCTGAAGCTGTTGACAGTATTATTAACTCATGGTATGGTAATGAAATCCATCGGGATGATGTTGAGGATGATTTCAGCTAAATACAGATGGTTGTTAACTGGAGTTACCTAAGTATCTCACTAATTAGTGAGATAAACAGACACTTACTAATAACGATGAAACCATGTCCCGTTTTTTTCACGTGTTCATTTCATTGGGAACTGTGTTTTCTCTTGAAGAGACAAAATCTGGAAAAACATATGTACTATACAATGTCCGGTGATAAACAACTTCCTCTTTCTTTATCATTTGTAAGTTGACTTGCAAGTACATGCTGATATTCAAAACCTTTGGCTGTGATATCATCAGAAGGGACGCTGGATTGAGTTTTTAATTTCTTGTTAGGATTTGTCGATGTGGCCATTTTTATATGGTATTTTTTTTAATAATACAATTACAAAGAATATCACCTCCTAATTTGTAGTTAGGATGATTTTTCATATACAATATTAAATTTAATATTGTATACTTATTACGGTAATATTTATAATAATTAACATTTTTAGCCAGTGTGTTTTTTCAAGATAACTTTTTTATCACTCTTAAATGTCATGTCGCTGTAAATCACGTTGTCACAAAACATGTGACAAAAAGAAGGTTACATACTGTAAGGGAGAACCAGGCCAACCGGGACCACCAGGCCAACCGGGCCCACCAGGCCAACCGGGCCCACCAGGCCAACCGGGCCCACCAGGCCAACCGGGCCCACCAGGCCAACCGGGCCCACCAGGCCAACCGGGCCCACCAGGTGTAGCACCAACTCAATATTATTTGGTAAATGTTATACCTGCTTTGAATACACCGCCACCGTTATTAAGTTTCAATGAGGATGGCACTATCTTGGCAGCAGGATATCTAACAGGACCTGGTTTGTATTCATACATTGAAAATGGTACTGTGTATCAACAATCAGGTATTGAACTTAATGAGCATACATTTGAGATAGCTTCTAGCTACAATGGTTATCCTGGTCAGCCACCATTGACTAATAATAAAACGGTAGCTGTGCTAATTAATAGAAACGGGACTAATGAGATGGTTTTATATGGTTATATTTATGGTTCCACTTCTTTTACTACACTTGATAGCGTTCCAGCAGCACCGCGAACAACTGCTGTAACTATTGGGTTCAATGGAGATACGTATGTGTTTTTCGATCCTAACCAACAAGATGTTAAATATCGCTATTATGACAATGGTGTTTGGACGACAAAGAATAGCAATACTAGTTCGGTGTATAATTCATTTTACGCCTATATTTCTCCAGATAGCAGTTACCCAAGTGGCAAGCTAATTATGATTGGATTCAATAACTTCAAACTCCGAGTATATCCAAAGCTTGATGCCACAACTTATGCGGAGTATCAACTGCCTCAAAATAGTGGTAGTGTTAGTAGTGAAGTTGGCTTCAATTATGATGCTTCATTGATTGCCGTATGTGCGATAGCAGTTCCTCCTGGTGAAAACAATACTCTCTATGTGTTTTCTCATAAGAATGGGGATTTGAAGGTATTATTCCAAACCAAAGTTGTTGGTACCGCAGGAGTCACTATCGGTGATGTTGTTAAGATGTCATCAGATGGTAAAGTGATTGTGATGTCTAATTATCTATATAATGGTAGTACTACTTCGTATCTTGTGATATATAAATCACAAGATAACAAAACATGGGAATATTCTCAAACCATACCTGTCAGTGATTATTATGATCATAATATTTCTCCAGTTGGAAACCGACTGGGAATATCTGTTACTGGTCAAGCACCTAGTATTCAAATTTATGAACCATTATCATCACCACCTATGAACTTAGGTTTACGTAACTCTTAAAAGCAGATATCAGTAACAAGTAGGGTAATCATCCTACTTAAAAATACAAAGTGGAGACAACTGCAACACGCTATGCCCTTTTACAAGATTTTTAGATAACTTCTCGACTCCAAACATATTGCTAAAACCAATTTGAATGAATACAGAGTTAATAACCTAATAATGTTAAAACGAATGATTAATTAGAAGTACCATTCACTACTTCCATATATTAGGATACTTTATTCGTTGTTCAGGAGTTGTTGGAATATATTCTTTGATGAAGTTGCTAATATCGTATATTGTATCTTTTAATTCTTTGTTTTCTTTCGACAATTCTTTGTTTTCTTTCGACAATTCTTTGTTTTCTTTCGACAATTCTTGAACTGCTTTAATAAGTGGTGCAATAAATTGTTGATAATTTAAACCACCCCTAACAGGGTTATCATCAACAATTCCATTATCACTTCCGATAAGTTCTTTTACTTCTTGGAAAATCAATCCGTAATGGACTTTACTATCAGTACCATCTTTCCATTTCCACTTTTTAGGAGTTAATTTATTAATAAGAGTTAACCCATAATTATCATCTAATATTTCAACATCTTTTTTGAAATTAATATCTGATGAGGTTATAAAGTTATATGCATAAACATTTTTCCATGCTACGGATGCACTTCCCAGATCCTGTGTATTAGTTGTATTTGGAACAATATCACAAATTGTATTAATAAGATTATTAGAACCATCGACATTAAAGAAATTACTTCCACCAGTTGGATCACTGACAGTAAATATTTTACTAGTAAATGCTGTCGTGTTATTCGATGAATCAATTGAAAGCACATTGGTACCAGAGGCATTATTAATGCTAAAAACGCTTCCATCTTCTTTCGGTTGAATTCCTATAGTTCCGGTATTTATACTCCTAGTAAACATACCACCGGAACCATCATCGAGAGTATTATTAGATGTAGTAACGCTATTTGATGTGGTATCAACTTGAAAATCAGTAGAACTAGAGGCATTATAAATACTAAAAACATTTCCATCTTCTATCGGTTGAATTCCTATAGTTCCGGTATTTATAGTCCTAGCAGTCATAACACCGGAACCATTATCGAGAGTATTATTAGATGTAGTAACGCTATTTGATGTGGTATCAACTTGAAAAGCAATAGAACTTCCTGATGCGTTATAAATACTAAAAACAGTTCCATCTTCTATCGGTTGAATTCCTATAGTTCCGGTATTTATAGTCATAGTAAACATACCACCGGAACCATTATCGAGAATATTATTAGATGTATTAACGATATTTAATGTGGTATCAACGTTAAAAGCAATAGAACTTCCTGATGCGTTAATAATGCTAAAAGCGATTACATCTGATATCGGTTGAATGATTAAATTTTTAACAATTGCATACCCAGATCCATTGTCAAGGGTATTATAAAGTGTAGAAATAGCAGCTGTTGCAGTGTCAACGTTAAAGGCTACCACTCCTGTTGTACTTTCAATATTAAAAGCGCTTCCATCAGTTAGTGCCTTTATATCTAATTGACCGTTAATAGAGACAGTATTTGATGTCGTATCTGCGTTAATCAATGTGGATGTTCCGGTATTTACCTGAAATTGATCAATATTCTTACCTGTAGTTTGAATGGGATTAGTTGTAATATTGGGTCCAGTAGCTCCAGTGTTGCCTGTATTTCCAGTAGCTCCAGTGTTGCCTGTATTTCCAGTAGCTCCAGTGTTGCCTGTATTTCCAGTAGCTCCGGTATTTCCAGTAGCTCCAGTGTTGCCTGTATTTCCAGTAGCTCCAGTAGCTCCGGTATTTCCAGTAGCTCCGGTATTTCCAGTAGCTCCGGTATTTCCAGTAGCTCCAGTGTTGCCTGTATTTCCAGTAGCTCCGGTATTTCCAGTAGCTCCAGTGTTGCCTGTATTTCCAGTAGCTCCAGTGTTGCCTGTATTTCCAGTAGCTCCGGTATTTCCAGTAGCTCCGGTATTTCCAGTAGCTCCGGTATTTCCAGTAGCTCCAGTAGCTCCAGTGTTGCCTGTATTTCCGGTATTTCCAGTAGCTCCAGTGTTGCCTGTATTTCCAGTAGCTCCAGTAGCTCCGGTATTTCCAGTAGCTCCAGTGTTGCCTGTATTTCCAGTAGCTCCAGTAGCTCCGGTATTTCCAGTAGCTCCAGTGTTGCCTCCTCCACTAGGTTCAGCACCTACATTATTAAATACACCTATACTTCCAATGTCCTTATTACCAATCATAAGTCCAAATCCGTTACCTGACATTGAGTTAACTACTTTACCAACATTCCCTACCGCCAACGACACTGTTTGTGTGTAAATCCACACACTCAAATCAAAGCTTTCGTAAATCACTCCGTAATCATCATTACCAGAAATAACCACACGTTGTCCGTCACTAGAAACGTCAATATCTTGAACGTTACTGTTCACCCCGGGAAGATTTAACCCGATCTGCTGCGTCAACATTAAATATCTACCGTTGAATTTGTAAATATACAGTAGTTTGCTGACACTGTCAACGAAGAATAACAGTTGACCATTCCCAGACAGTACCACTTTGGTAACACCGGCGGTATTTAGTCGAACCGGTTCCTTATCCAGTTGTGGATAGTAATAAACGGTGTTGTTACTGCAAAGAACAGCAAGTTGTCCATTAGGATAGCAGCTTCCAGATGCTAAGCTCATATCGACAACATTACTGGCAAGAAATCCACCTGCAACGCTTCTCCATCCTCTGTGAAAGTATGTATACTGCACACACTTTTTAACGTTATTATAGTAAGTAAACACACTTCCGTTTCCATTAACACTCAACTGTGTAGGGTAACCGATGTTTTGAGCGATGACTTGAGTTCCAAAAACGTATCCATCATATTGGTATCCGAGGATTACAAGTTTGTTATCTTTTATATATCCAACGGTGATAACTCCAGTGAGATCGCTCTTGGCAGCAAATCCTTCCTGGTTAACAGCTATTGCAGTTAATGGGTTCACATTCACCACTCTTAATTCTTCATACTGACCGTTAACATAACTGTAAAAATAAATACCACTATCTGACACTACCACTAGAATAGTTCCAGTACCGTTAAAAGCTATACTTTTACCGTAATTATTTACATTGGTATTCTGTTGTGTAAGCGTATAAAAATACGGCACGTTAATGTTCGTTGACGGAATAGGTAGACCTCGACAACAAATTATTTGTTTTGAACGTTTGCATTCATCTGAATCCATTTTTAATACGACTTTTTTTAAAAACGTGCTATCCACGTGTTATAACCAGGATAATTATCCTGGTTATTGGTATAGTTAACGTCCACGGCTGTAATTTTTCCAGCCTCCAGATGGAATACACCAAAAGGCTAATACGCGTAGCATATCAATCTGTTTGATATCTCTTGGAGGAACTGGAGCTTGAAGTGCAGCTTTTAACTCGGAATAATCTCCAGTTACATTTTGATCTCCTAACAATAGTTTTCCAATTGTTGCCAAGGTTTTCCGTCGGAACTTTTGAAGTACAACATAGCGATCGCATTCTTGAATTCGTGAGTATGGTGCAATAACTCCAACGCGTTCAAAGGCACCACATAAAAGTCCAATGATAGGTATTATCTGATCATCATCAACTTTAATGATTAAACTACCAACATCTCCGCGGAGATGTTCTAGAGCCATTAACAAGTCGGTTTTGAATTTCGGTGTTGCAGCTAGGATACCAATGGTGATATCAGGTTCTCCTTTTGGGTTAACAATTGGTAATACCCGTTTTTTATCATCGAGATTTGCCCAGATATCTACAGGATTGATAGGTGTTGATGCACAGTACCAGTTTGGATTTCGCCACAGAAAATACTCAGCTGCACCATTACAATTAAAGGTCATAACAAATCGTTTCGGCGCGTGCCATAGTCGATAATCCAGCGTGTTATTATCCATACCTTGCCACGACATTCCAAGGATTGCATCGAGATTAGCATAGATAACAGCTTCAGGTTCAAGAAAGTATGCATCAACCTCTTGCTTGCTTTTCGTTGTTTTTGGCGTAAGTAACAGTTTACTGTTACTTACTTGAAAGGTCTCAATACGTTCCACTGAAATATACAACCAATTATCAAATCTTTCATTGATATCTTTTAAAAAATTAACAGTTGGATCCATTTTTTGATGGTACAAAAAATGGAAAGTGGCGACTCGTATTCAACAGATTCTTCGAGTGGTAATTCACAGGATAACCCCGAGTTAATATCTCTGGAAAGTGTGAAATGTTCTATTGAAAATCAACACAAAATACTTAGTCACTTAAGTGTTCTTAATTCAAAATCACTTAAGGAATTACTTTTTAGTCAGTTTTTTAATTATAGTTTATTGAAGATTATCGAATGCATTTTTGATGGCTTGGATGATAACACACAGATGATTCGTAAATGGATAAATTTGGATAGGGTGGTAGGTGCTGAGAGTGTGGCTGGGATTGCAGTTAGTGGTGGTATAAAAGCTCCTGATGAATTTATCTTTAAGATATCTCGAAAACTCGAACGAGAAGATAGAAAAATAATCATCCATGAAGCGTCTGTAGGTAAGCTTGGAACTAATTTGGCACGTAAATACACGCCTATATTTTCATATGTGTTTGGTTTGATTGAATGTGGCGCTCCGTTAACACTTAACAAGGAAGTTGTTACATTCTGTTCCAATTCAGCATTTGAACAGTTATACATTGTTTATGAGAACGTGCCTGGCAACCCATGGATGGAAAAAATACTAACCTGGACAGTGAAGGAGTTTATGTCCGCACTGTTGATCTTATTATCAGGTTTACGAATAGCTAATCTATTAATCAACTTTACCCATTATGATTTACATGGAAATAATGTTCTCTGTCGGCCTGTAATTCCAGGATCGGTACCGGTCACGTTTAGAGATATTAACACAGGTTTGGATAATACCTGGTATGTGAATACTAACATAATTCCAACCGTGATTGATTATGGAATGAGTCATTTCCAAACTTTTGGACACGTTAACGAACCTTATGGTATCTATAATGAAATGAGACCGCTTTATGATGTGCATAGGATCCTTGCTGATTCATATATAACTCTATCTAATAAAAAAATGAATCCCTCTCTTTTTGCAGTTATCGGGGATATTTTGGTATTCTTTGGTGAATTTACCCCTGTTCTGACAAACAAGGTAGCTCTTGAAAGTATCGATGTGTATGTTAGTTGGTTGCAATATATTTATCCGCAATATTTACCTCTTTCAAGTGTGCAACATTTACCACCCGTTGGATGTGATGGAACGATAGCATGTTCAAATTTCCAAACAATCTTGGACAGATTACGGTTAACTGATTCTGTTATTCCACAAAATTTGTCCGATCTTAAATATCAGCCTGAATTTATTACCAATAATAAGGATTATGTAAGAGTTCTGATTGTTAAGTTTACAGATACTGTCACATATAATATTAATGAATGTCTGGATGAGTTCTCGTTGATTAAAATGCCATCCACACCGAATGATAAGCTATATCATTTAGCGATCATGTCAGATATTTTAACCACACTAAGAGATAATGTTAAGTCATTTCAATATATACAACCAGAGTTAACAGTAGTTATACCTAATTCATTACAGATTATTAAGGATATTATTACAAAGGTCAATGCTTTGATTGATACCTTTAATTTTCTGCGAGTTCAATTTGTGAATATGATAGATACCAGTAAAGATCCTGCACTTCTTAACTACAAGTCTATTTTGAAACAAAATTTTTATTATTTGTAACTTCTAAAATGGATGCTGAGAACCGTTTGAATCATTTGAAAATGCTCGCACAGCAGAAGGGGTATCGATTGACCAAAGAGTTAGGACGGGGAGGGTTTGGAGTTACCTATCTTGCAGTTAAGGATGGTAAGGAATATGTTGTTAAATTTGGTTTCCGACCTGGTGATCTTAATGTTGAATACTTGATGATGGAAAAGGTAGATGCATTCTGCAGTAACTACTACGCATGCTTGGTAGATGTTATCCGTGAAGGTAATGAAGTTGTGGCTATCGTCAGTAGATATATTGAAGGTTTACCTCTTGATAGTAGCAAATTGGGAAGTCTATATTTATCTCAGATTAATACTATTGCTATGCAGATGCTTGATGCTTTGAAAACCATTCATGAACTGGGAGTGGCACATCGCGATGTGAAACCTGCTAATATTATCTACAACCCCAAAAATAATATTACTACATTGATCGATTTTGGTGTGGCTACAAACAAAGCAAGTAAGTTAGCTGGATCATCACCATTTCTATGGGGTGAATTATTTAAAAATCCATTTAATGTTCCATTGAAAATGAGTATGATTGGAGATGTCTTCGGATTGGGTGTTACATTATATTACATTATTTCGAAGAGTTATCCATTTGAGATTATCCCTGAAGAGCCTAACTCTATTAAAGTATACAACTATTCGGAATTCTATCCCTTAGCAACAAATTCCCCAATGTTAGATGCCAAGATCAATAATATGATCCTACATCCAGCTCTTCAATATGACTGGGCGAAATGGTAAAACATCACTTAATGTTGTTGATTAACAACATTAACACCATATTTACAATAATGTGCAACATGAGTAGTTAACAGAAAAATTAGATATCACAAGCCGTAACCCGTCTTCGTCAATTTCATACATGATATCATAATTGGTTATTTGATATGGTTGATTTTCGAGATATATATACCATTCCTCTGGATTTGAGATGTGAACAGTAGTTTTAAACTGCTTTGCAGTTCCGAGCAGTTTTAACCTACCATTCTCCACCTTGAAATAGGTGGCGAAACCTCTGAGAATATCAAAATCACAATCCTGACCAAAACCGATCGTGTAAACATTCCTCGTCAATACCATATTTTGAAAGCCTCTAAAATGGATTTTGTAACCGCTGTAGACATTTTAGATGTCAATCCATCGGATGTCAATGATATTCATAAGGTCAACCTTGCATATCAACAAAGGATGCGAAAATCATACACAAGCACTCAGCAAATAACCACCAAACAGGCATTTGACTGTCTTGTTCATCATCTACATCAATATACAACTAAACGTATCCCTGGTGGAATACCAGAATCTATTAAGGATATGTCCAACAATATGCCTAATATACCTATTTCAGTACCATTATCTCCCTCTAAATTATCTTTGCTAACCCGAATTTTTCATCCTGGTATACATCGGAAAAACATATGTGCACACATTAATAGTCAGTTTGGAACCTTACTGTCTCATTTCTGTTCTTTAAGTATTTGGTATGTTACTGACGCACCTAACAATGTTCGCAGAGAATACATTTCCCTGTTAAAAATATGCAGCGGTATTGGATATCCAGCCTATGTACATGATTCCTACTTGAATATTACCTCGGGTGATAATCTTATTCTGTTGAAGGTCTGTGTGGATCAATTACACGCCCTTGATTGGAATATTGTTAATGATAGCAAGCTACCATTGGCAACAATTAACTTGCATTTCGCAAAGATATCACTGGATGTTATCATTTCATATTTGTGTAACCTCATTCCTAATCTAATAACAAGTTGAAACCTTGTAAATGGAAGATCTTTTAAGTATCGTTGCTATCTGTAGAAATGAAGAAGCTATTCTACAACGTTTCTTTGACTCCATTCACACACACCTTGGTAAAAATATCGAGGTTATTATTGTAGACACCGGCTCCACCGATAACAGTGTGCAACTTGCTAAGAACAACAATGCAACAGTTATTGAGGTTGGTAATAAGTTTGTTGTGGAATATGACATTACCATGACTATGTATGTGAATGGACTTCTGGGACTTCCAATTATTAGACATGGAGATCGTGTGTTCTTCTTTGACCAAGCTCGAAATGAAGCCACGAAACACGCCACGAAACCATGGTGTCTGTCCATGGATATTGCTCAGGTAATTGAAAGTATAAACACTGTCAAGCTTCGAGAGTTTCTCCGAACCACTACAGTTGATACTATCGGTATTAAAATGACTCTAGGAGATTCTGTCTTTAGCACTAATCGTCTGTATCGCAGAAACTCCACCGCCAAGTGGAAATATCCCATTCATGAACTTCTCACGGGTGACACCCGTACATCCATTGACTTTATCCAGTCACGACATATTCGTAAAGACAATGATTCCAAATCATACCTACCCATGCTTGCATATATGTATTATCTCTGGAAACCTGAAAGTAATGATGACATTGCCCGAGCCAGATATTATTTTGCCCGTGAACTTTATTACCATAAACATTATGAGCAAGCTCGTAAATTATTTGAAATCATCTTTAATGGAACCGATAACTGGATTAAGGAACGCTCACAATCCAGTTGTTTCTGGGCGGAAACGTTTACAGCGGAGGATACTCCTGATTGGCTCAGTAAACGGCGCCAAGGATATGTCAGAGCTATCCGTATCTTCCCCGGGTGGCGTGAACCATATCTGAAGCTGTGTGAAATATGTTTCAAGGAGGAGGATTGGGCAGGTCTCATTGCATATGCATCACTATCCTTAAGTATCAAAGAACAGGCACTACCTCCCCTTCATATTGAACCAGCTACCAATTACACCACTGAGCCTTTCAGATATAAATACCTTGGGTTGGTTCGATTAGGGTTATGTCAAGAAAACTGTGGGATGGATCCAACCGATATTATTGAGGATTATCTATCTATCGAACAAAAGACTGGATGTTCTGAAAACGTCTTTCAACTCGGCTGGGAACTCGCCTACCGTGTGTTTATGAAAACCAAAAGAGACAAGAAGGCTAAAGCATACCTCAATAAGCTACAGCGAATAGATCCTGTGAAGTGGGGACATGTCAAAAGCGAACCTAATTAATTTCTTTATTAATCAACTGATATCTTAAATACAATCTGTTAATTAAAAAAATGGACCAAGTATTTAAACTTCACGGGATAGTGTTTGATACAAAACTATGTTACATCTATGATAAAGCATCAACTACCACAACCATCAAATGTTTTCTATCCGATGTAGAAGCTGTCAATAAAAACTATCTTCTAACATCGACAAAACGTGTAAGTAGTGATAAATTCCATACATATACCCAACGCACATTTGATCTACAACTCCTTCACGAACCAATAGGTGTTAAAACATACCATTTGGTTCCTAAAGAACCATTAGATGTCATCGTCAGATTTGGTAAAGACGGTGAACCAAACATGGTAATCAATGTCCAGGATAACACCACTATCTTAGGTGTTTATAGCACAGGACCCTATATTCTTAAAGAAGATGTGTTTGACAAGGTTCAGGAATATATTGATACCCCATGTGTTTATTTAGTTGAGGGCGATGATAACTATGAAATGTTTACAGACCTCGTAACAGCTTCCGACAACTGTACCGATTATATTGTGCCATATGATTCTAAAGATAAGTATACTGAACTACCAGTTCGACTTATCAAAATAACAACTGTTCCACTTCGAGAGACGGACAGCTACTGGTCAGTAGTTATCTTAACAGGCACCCACAATGTTGGAAAATCATACCTAGCGTCGAAAATGACTCAATATCTTGTATACCATACAGATATGAATGAAAAACTACCAGATGATCTACGTAAATATGCCTGTGTAGTAATTGGTTCCCACAGTAATGTAACACCGGAAGAAATAGCTCAACGATGTGGTGATTATAACGTCTATGTGAGCACGCTATCCTTTTACTAATATTTCAATATCATTTTTACAATTGTAAAAATGAAAAATACATAATAAACATAATTTAAAATTAATCACAATGGATATTGAAGCCAATGATGCGTGCTATTTGGAACTTAGCGAGGTGAAAACAGTAGGTAACCGAATTCAGGTTCCATATCGTATCTATGAGGATCATTTGGTAGATGCTGACTTTGACCCGTGTGACATTGAGGATGAGTTTGTTTATTACCAACCTCCCGTTACAGTAGATGATATCCGGATGAAGAGATTGCGCAACTATCATGCTGATGTTTGGTGGCCTGAACTGGATGGCAAAGGTTTACTACTTCCATCCACCTTGGTTCGAGTATCTCCCAATTTGATAACAGTTCTTCAAAACATACCATATCCAGCATTTATTCGAACACATGTAGCCTCACCCAAAGATGTTAAACGAATACCTGTATTCACCAACTATCAAGAGGCTTATCATACACTCATAACTTCGGAACGCACCAGGAAGGATCTTTCCTGGATCCTATGGGCACCTCCCCAGAAATTTCTTATTGAAGCCCGATGTTTCTGTTACCGTCGTAAACTAACTGCAATGTGTCCATATAAAGGTTCTGGAACTGTTCAGATGTTAACACAAGGCTATGAATGGTTAAAACAGCATCTGAATATACTCCCATACTGGGATTGTGTTATTGATATTGCTTTAACACCTAATGGTTGGTTCATCCTGGAAATAAACGGGTTTGGAGCTGATCTGAACACAGGCGGTGGAGCATTTTCCTGGTATGAGGACTATGCACTTCTCCACGGGGCTTTACCGTTTGAGATTCGATATTAATGGGTTGCTAAAGTAGTGTGATTACACTACTTAAAATATTACTTACCAGAGCTTGCGATCACATCCAATCTTGATTAAGATATCGATGTGGCATGGATGTTTCAAATCACAGAAACATCCAAGTCGTTTTCCCGCCAATTCCGGTAACCTGTCCATTAATTCTGAACTTGAACGTATATACTCCTCATATCTCTCCAAACACTGGTCTCTACCATATTTGGCAACTGTAAATGGATTTCTCCAAACACTGTTGTTCAACATCCACCCACCACGATAACACTGTCTACCAACATAGATATCAAAGGGTGTTACAATTTCTCCCTTACACCGCTTGGCACGAACACGAATAGGAATATCCATTTACTCCCAGTGTGAATTTTTTATTTTCAATTACTTTTTTATTTTCAATTACTTTTTTATTTTCAATTACTTTTTTATTTTCAATTACTTTTTTAATACATTTGATATGCATTAAGTAGCTTCTGACTATGTCCATAAAGCGTAAAGATAGCCGCGTTACCTGCAAAGACATCCAGTAATTCAAAATGACCGACAGGTGTGTAGTTACCATCAGTATCAAGGATAACCAACAGTGCTCCAATCTTGGTTGACATCCCTGAAAGAGAATATGCTAATTCCCGTGAAATGTTTACACACAGGTGGAGTGAAAAAACGGTACTGTTATACATATGATGATATGTTACCGGGTAATGATGAAATCCATCCTCTGTGGTATGTAAGATAACCTCAAAGTGTTTATAAGGTAACTCATCAATGTTTAAAGCTTCTACTGGTTGTAATGGAAATGTATGTATCTTATTTATCCTAGCGGTTACTTGGATGATACAAATGTCATTTTCGGAATCCAGACATGTATGAACAATCATACCAAGATAATGTTTACCAGTATCATTTACAATGTAAACAGCACCGGTGTCACCAATTATTCGTGTGGATGTTATCACATATAACCCACCATATGCATCTTTCATAATCAATGATATTAATGCGGGTCGGTTTTTATCTCCAATTACAACATCTCCAATAGATACATCCATTGAAAGAAATTTATTTCCAAAAAAAAGTTTTTATTTCCAAAAGTCATTTTGGAAATAAATGCTGTGTCACAGTTGTCAAGAATGTGTGGATACATTTCTCTCTCCGTGTATAGAATTGTGTCATATCTGCAGTAGGTGTTGGCAGGATGCGGTTGATTCCAAACTTACCACATGCACTAACTGTTACTCAGAAGTTGATTGGAGTATACAACAGTGTCGTTACCAAAACACTTCCCAAGAAACTCTTAAAAATACGTCACCAATCCATAAATGGTATACATACCACTGTCAACGATACTCTCAGCTTTTAATCAAGTATCCACATATATATAGATTATACATTACATTTCTCCAAGATGCCAAATTTGTGCTCGATGAATATTCCAGAATCGCATGTGTTCATCATTTACATAATCAGTTTACTATTTGGCAAACCATTACCGGTCATTGTTATTATGTTGACAGTAACATATTCAAATCGATATCCAAATATGAATACCTTGAACGAAGTCAACGAAGAAGTAAATACCATCTCGTTAAAACATATAATGAGTATCAGTTGTTCAAAGATGAGCTTCCTGTGCGTAAATTACCTTTTTCCATGATCGCTATTGATGAAACACGTAATGTATTGTATGCTTTTGAATATGTATATACTCACCGGGAATCTCAACTACCATTTATTATTGGAGTTAATTTTATCCAACAAACACTTGACACTGGTGAAGAAATTCTTCGTTATATGTGTATCACATATCATACTGGAATCTATTACCATCCAATGGAGGAATCAATGACACCAGAAGAGTTAATCAATGAAAATATGTCGATAACAACTGACCGAGTAATCTTTTTTGACTGTCGTTTAGCTGTTGATGAACATGGACAGTTATATTCCTCTGTGCGGTATCGCTGTGAAGGTTCCGTATGTACCTATGAATATATTCTTAAATTTAAAGATAACAAACCTCCAAAATATCTATCATCATGGTTGAAATATTCAATACATACAAGAACACATACATACTGTAAAACTTATGAAAATGATACGTGGATTCTAGCAAATACTCATTTTGAAGTACAAGGAAATTACCTCATTCACACGCATATATGCAAATAAGAATTAATTACCAATACTGCAAAGATCTTTGCAGTAGTTGTTAACGAGAACCATTACTCCTTCAGTCAGAACTTCCAATAATGTGAAGTATTAGACCTTTTTGGAATATTTCATTCATTCAGGTTAATACGGAAGTCACTGCCCTTACTTTCCAGGAATGAGTTAAAGGCCAATATGAGCCTATTCTCGTTGCCACTCTTACCCCAGGGTATCTTGCCACTGGACACGCGAGTGGTAATAAATGAGGCTAAATTAGTCATATCTCCTGCCTGGTTATTGAACACGTTTTGCTCATTGAGATATTTCAAGAGGGCATAGATGAAATTAACATCTTCACGTCCAAATTTGTCAGGAAATCGACGATTGAGATTAGTCATCAGAATCTCGTATAGATCATGCAATGAGTAGTTACTTAACACGATTTGATATGGAAATCGACGTGGCATTCCTTCATTTGCACCTAGGAAGTTTTTAACGGTCTGATCCTTATAACCAGCGGCAATAACATGTGTTAAACCGATATACTTATCAAGGAAATTTACAATCTCTGTAATGGCTTCAGCCCCGTAGTCCTTAGTGCTGTCAGGAACATACAGTTGATATGCTTCATCAATGAATAACACACCTTCGAGAGTGTTAAAGAGTTGACTGCGAGTTTTAATAGCTGTTTCTCCAATATATTGACCGACAAGATCAGCACGTGTTGCCACCACAATATTGTCAGTTGCTAAGATACCACAAGTAGAAAATACATAGCTGATAATGCTTGCTACGAGTGTTTTACCTGTACCTGCTGAGCCCATAATCACCATGTTGCGAAAATTATCAATGAATACCTCACTGCTTCTGGTGAGTGAATACAGTTGATCAGCGATGAGATTACGCACGTTATCTCTAACTTCACCCTTAAGGACAGCGAGACCTCGCCGTTTATTTGTTATTGCACTGGTGAAATTATGCTTGATGGTGTGTATAGAATCTTCATGGGCATATTGTTTGTGATGTTCAGCTAGCTTTTTTAGAATACTCTCAATGTGCATTATAGCTACTATTATGCCTTTATATTGAGGGAAGACTTCATTTACTTCCTTACCTGTTATTCCCATAGCATTGGTCTTAGCATCGATATCATCTCGTTGATAGATGAGATGATTTTGTATCTCAATGTATCTAGCATTCTTCCATTTGTTGATACTTAATAAGTTCTTGCGGATAGCCTCTAATTTCTTTTCATCTTCAAGAATATTCAGAACATCTTCAGGTGTAACCTTGTCTGTGTTGATTGGACGATATTCATTGGCAGGTATCTTATTGATTGAATAGAAGACCTCCTCAGGTGTAATTAACGGAGATATACGTTTGGGCGATGAAGGTTGAACATTTTTCTGTGTAATAGTTGGTTTTGATGGTTGCTCTGGAGCAAAGCCTAATTGTGAAAGTAGTGAATTACCGAGATTTGAAGTGGTTGGATTAACTATTTTTGGAGCATTAAGCTTTGCCGTTTTAGTCACTGATGTTTTTGGAGCATTAAGCTTTGCCAGATATCTAATGTGACTATCAATATTATTTTTATATTTTACAACAGCATGTGTTCGTAGATTAGCAGGAAGTCTATTGATAGCAGCTGATTCCTCCGTTAATCGTTCAAGAGCTTTCTCTCGAGATGGAAAATATGAACCATTAGCAGAATTATAATTATCGGGATTATAGACTTGATTCACGACATCATTATGAGTGCTAATATCATTGATAACTTTGTGTTGGTTGACCCATGATTCTTTCTTCATTCCAATCTTCTCTAATTCATTCATTACTTGAAGATATTGAGCGATGGAATTGAAGTCACTTAAAACAGTCTCATTACTATTTATAGTTTCCACCAATGTGGGTAATATTTCGGTCTCGGCTTCAGGCCATTCATTTCTTGGCAAATACTGATAGTTAATTTTTTTAGCTCGCAGCTGGTTTAATAATTTACCTTCCTCTCCCTTTGCCTGATAGTCATTATCTCTAATCAAGGAAATATCCTTATTATTAGAGATGATATCAGAAATATCGGGAACATCAGAGATGACATTGTCTACTTCTTGAAAGAAAGCCATTGGTTTCTTGCTTTGAATAATATTTATGATTATCTGGTCATTGTTAACATAACCAGTACCAATATATTTAGGATTTACACTTTCTGTTGTCAGAAGATATATCTTCTCACCCATTTTAAGAGAGAAGGATTTTTTTGATATATAGGGATATGTTACTATGTTTTCAGAAGGGTTTTAATTTATGTTGTATATCTTTTAGTTGAGATGCGTTATCCAATTGTTTAATAATAACCTCCAAGGCAGAGGGTGGTTCTTTCAAAGTAGATACAGGAGGTGGTTTAGCTGCACAGTTACCCATTTTATAAATGTAAAATAATATCTGTAACACAAAATCTTATATGTATTATAACGAGTTGTTGGTATGTAATCAAGGAAAAAGATTCTTCAAAGATACGAAAGTTCAAACTGTGTAATTATACAGTTTATTACCAAGAACATCTCCGTTTGCAAATGTCATAAATGGTGCACAAAAACAGTACTTCAAAAAAAATCCACTACCTACTTTTACAAAAAAAAACATCTTTTACTAACTATCATTAACAAATCATCTCCGTTTGAAAAAGTACTAAAGTGTGTACACAAAACCAGTACTTCAAAATTTACACACTACCTCTTTTGTAAAAAAAACATCTTCTTCTTTGTTAACAGTATAGTACCTCATCACTTACTATCATTAACAAATCATCTCCATGTGTAAAAAAAATTTCATAAGTGTGTACATAAAAACAGTACTTCAAAATTTTCCACTACCTACTTTTACAAAAAAAAACATCTTCTTCACTAATTATCATTAACATTACAACTCCTGAGATAAAATGAACATACTGTGGTATTTCGATATGTAAGATCCAGTTTAGGAATTCCTAAACTGTCATCAGAGTTGATAAAATATTATTTCCACAGCATAAATAAATGCATCATTTAGATGAATATAATAGAATTCTTATTCATCTTCAACAGGATACGTTCAAAAAAGAATGGTTTATATCCAATCATGATACATTTTTAGCTATGTCCTGTTATGATTATGTGACACTCATCAGTCATCTCGATCAGTATTTGGATGTCTTCAAGGATAATAATATGTTATCACTAGATAAGTTCACGCGACTGCTAGCCACGCAAATATGAATTAACACGAATACTCACGAAAGAGTAAGCAAGATATTAAGCCTAGGCTTAAGCACAGGTTGCTTCAAATTAAAAGTAGATACCAATTCTGAGGTATATATCTATCTGAATTATTTTAAGGATAAGCAAAAGGACACAGTGATTTCTAAGGTTGTAAACTTACAAGACGTGTTAACTCAATCCTTCTGTTAATCAATAATACTCAACGGTAAAAGAAACATTAGTAGTATATCCAGTTTGGGTCTGTTGATATATACTGTTCTCTACCAAACCGGTTGCACCTGCTAATGATATGTATTGCGGACAGTAAATACTAAGGATGTTTGTATTTGGAAATATTACATAATAAAACTGGTAAACAAATATTCCATCCACATATATACTTGAAGCTGGAATTGAAAAACCGTGATTGGTGATACCATTTACTTGAAGAATATTTGAAGATGGTGTTGTTAGGGGTATGTTAAAAATTACTAAACTTGCACCTTGAACGGTAACTGCTTGATCGCTTGTTTGTTGTGAAATAGTTATCTTTGAAATAATTGGGCGATTTGATAACTTCCGGAAAATACCAATTTTACTCACTCTAGAATCTGCAATCGCTAACACATTACCCAAAGGTGCTATGGCATTGGTTTCATGTATAGGAAAACCTTGGTTAATTTCAGAAATAGCAACAGTTTGCTTTAAAGTCCATGTGGTGAAATCCATTGATGTGTAGATAAGACCGTATCCTTGTCCCAAAACACTTGGATCTTTACCTGTTAGTAAAATAGTGATACCATCACTTGTCATACTAATCTGATATCCCATATCATTACCACTTGGGAAAATCAAAGCTTGAGATTGTAATGACGTAATAGTGCCATTAACATATTTGAACACCTTTAAAATCTGATTAGTATAATCAGCGAGTGTAATAATGCTACCATCGGAGGACATTGTTAACATGTTTATTTGACCACTAATACCAGTGGGTTCAGTAGTTAACAAATTTAACCCTAAATCATATACTACCAAATTATGTTGAATATCAATAAGAGCTACTACTCCGGTAGAACCCGGAATATTAGGTGGTGTTATTACACTTATAGGTGAAATTTTCTGATATATGTAATCACTAGGTGTTATGTTTAAAATACTACTTGAATTCCATCCACCATTATAATAGAATGAAACCTTTAGAGAACCTGGGTTACCACCTGGGGATGAAAAATAGGTTACAGCATCACCTCCTGAGTTAATAGATAGATTTGTAGGTATTTCTGGATTTGCAGTGGCTAATACTGATACAGTGTTGGTGGATAAGCTATATCCCAACACAGATATTAAATTATTGGTATCTATTAATGCTAACCCGATGGAATCTGGACTTGAAACTGTTGGATATGATTGATAGTCAACTACAACGCTAACTATATTTGCTGAAGTGTAATTATATGTATAATTAGATATGTATGTACCATCCGGTTGAATTATATAGAAGCTAATATTATTGCTTACATATGTAACCATTAGGGTTCCATCAATGTTGAAACCAGCAACATTTCCATATGTTTGATAAGCATTTGTTAATACTTGAGTTAAATAATAAGCAGGTTCAAACGTGCCACTGGCTCCAGTGGCTCCAGTAGCTCCAGTGGCACCTGTGTTGCCAGTAGCTCCAGTGGCACCTGTGTTGCCAGTAGCTCCAGTGGCACCTGTGTTGCCAGTAGCTCCAGTGTTGCCTGTGTTGCCAGTAGCTCCAGTGTTGCCTGTGTTGCCAGTGGCTCCAACATTGTTCGAACATGAATACGGTAAAGGTGGTACATAACTACAGTGTTTGTAAACCATTTAATAATAGTAAAAAAAATGTCGTAGAAATTATTTAAGATATACCGATGATGTATTTTTGATTCCGTTAAAGAATGCTCAGATGGATAGCATATTATTTCGATCAAATTTAGCTGCTATAAGAAGCGCTGTCTCTCCAAAAGGTTTGTCATGGTTAACATCGGCACCTTTCTTCAAGAGAGCACGCACCAAAGTCAGCATGTCCTTCCATACAGGCGAACTTCAAGGGTGTCATGTAGATGTTGTCTTCAGGATTGATATTAATGGTAGTCTCATTAATAAGATATTCAGCACAGGCTAGCATTCTCCTTTCAATAGCTATATCTAAAGCTGTGTATCCATATTTATCTTGTTCATTGACATCTGCACCTTTGGCTACAAGTGTATCATATTGATTATAACGACAAGCTAACCTTTATTTTTAAAATTGACACTTGCCATCTCGTCGCCTTGATCCAATGCTGACATAAGTTCTTCTTCGTAGTTAGCCATGTCTTGGATTACGATAAAAAGATTTATTTAACTCGAACGCTTAAGTGTGTTCAATCATGTGAGTAACAAGATCATCATTGCACATTTCGATGGCTAGCTCAAAGGCCGTTTTGCCGTTACGATCTTGAAGATCAAATCTAGCCCCTGAACTTATAAGGTATCGAGCGACGTCATCTTTTCCGTTCCTGATTGCTATCGTTAGCGGTGTGTCGTTACAGTTTCGATAATTAACTTGCGCCCCTAACTGCACCAGTGTTATGACAAAAAATAAACTACCTTGTTTACATGCGATCATTAAACTAGTGTATCCATCTGCGTCTGTGGTGTCGACATGCATCCCATCTGCTATACAGTCTAGCGCATTGTCATATTGAAGCCTACGCACATATATAGGCGGAGTAAGCAACATCCTTGCTTTCAAATTTAAAAATAGTTATTTATCATGTTAATTATTAATCAATAACTATTTTTCATCAGGTTAACAATTGCTGACTAATCAGTCAGCAAAAAAAAATACGGTATTACCAAATCATTGGACATCATTTTTACGCGTAAGCGTTCGGGTTAAATATATACAAACGGTAGTTCGAAATTAACGTTATTTTTAGCAGATACTCACCCTGATAGAAATGTTGTTTAGCTGCTACATCGTTTTTATTCCCGACCACGTTCTCAATCCACATATCAACATGACGTAGGGATAGATTACTACAACAGTCATACATTACGATAGCGCAATTAGCACACATTGAAGGTTATTTTCTTATTTTTTGTAAATAAAATGTAACAGAATTGGTATCTACTCCGAATGTGGGATTATATGTCGGATTAAATCTACCGCGAAGCCGTTGATAGACAAAACTGCTTTTGCCAACACCTCGGTCGCCAACTATGATAACCTTATATGTTTGAGCCATGTGTTCTTCACTAACTAATAAGATAGTGATGATGTACTGTTTGTCAATGATGATGTACTGTACTATCAACAAAGAAGAAGATGTTTTTTTTGTAAAAGTAAGTAGTGGAAAAATTTTGAAGTACTGTTTTTGTGTACACACTTTAGTACTTTTTGCAAATGGAGATGTTCTTCACTAACTAATAAGATAGTGATGATATACTGTTTGTCAATGATGATATACTGTTTGTCAATGATGATATACTGTTT